>ULON01035067.1_pt1 | contig 47953 bp, 48 predicted proteins | sample 1952571 | NCBI WGS metagenome assembly ULON01 (sample SAMEA4835603, study PRJEB28245) | human gut metagenome | biome: gut microbiome; material: fecal sample | place: Denmark | collected 2008
TTATCCATTGGGACTTCACCATCTTCAAGAAATACCCTAAGATATTTTTCCTGATTGAGTGCATGAGGTGTTTACTCTTTTGTATTGGCGCCATCAGAAACAGTCATATAGCGTGAATTTGATTTTATAATATGAACATCTTTATTATGTATTGACTCTTTAGAAAATTCCAAATCTTCATAGAAACTATCATAATCCACAATAAATTCCGGGAGTTTGGTTTCAACTGCATACCGACTATTAATGATATTCTTTATAGATTCATCATCGTATCTGAACATATATATATTCCATCCAGTAACATCCTCTTCTTCGTCTAATACCGGATATGAACTATAAGGGTCAAATACCTGTATATTTAATAATTCCTTTTTTGTAGGCTTTTTCAATTTAACAATTTCAAATGTTATGCTTAAGAATGGTCGCCTCCCTTATTCTCAATTATTATACAAGTCTTTCGGCTACTATAAAATAAAAATATGCTTTCTGGTACTATACTTGTTTTCTATGTTATAGTTGAAATCAATCACCTTGTTGTCGACATGACCTTAGATACAAATCTTCTCACTAATGCATGTTTATACTCCTATTATTGGGATTATAAATTACACATTTTTCTTTATCCTAAATCTTTTAATATCGCCTACAACATTTTCTACAGATTCAAGCCAATCTCCTTGTATGGCACGAATAATATTATTTACTGCATGCCCTTTAATATAATACATACGTACATTTTGTTTAAATCTATCTAGCCCAACTTCTTGCTTTGCGACTTCAAATATTCTATTAAATAAAATCCCTGCCCTTGTAACCCCTCTATCAGAATCTCCATCCAATTCAATAACCATTTTATTTTGAAATTCTATTTTCCCCCTGTCTTTACTTTTATTTACTTCGACGAGAACTAACATCGGATTGTATGTATACTCAATACACATCTTTGTTTCCATTTCTTCAATAAAATCATCGAATAAAAATTTATCAAAATAATATGCTGTTTGATTCCTTCTAATAATGAACATTGGTAAATCACCCATACAAATCCATTTTTCGTAAGCATTAGGATGGTATCTTTTTTCTATACTTACAGTGCTATTTGATATTCTCTCACAATATCCTGGAACAAAAAAATCTATATATTTCCCCGATTCCTTATCAAATTTATCCATGTAGTTAATTATATAATCTCTCGCAGCTGTCTGATTCCCATCTGCTATTAATATACCAACTGTTATTGTCTTATAATCATATTTATCTAATATTTCCTGCGTAATTTGATCAAACGTCCTAACTGGATTCACTTTTAATCTCTCCTTACTATTATTTTCCCAAAACTCATAAAATATTTTTATTTAACATTTTCAAAAGAATAGTTTAAGCAATAAGTTCATTATCCTTAAGATATTCTATAAATCCTTCTATAATGCTTTTCTTCCTCTCTACAATATCTTGTTCTGTATAATCGCTTTTCTCATTTGATAATTTCAGTAACTCCTGCACTTTTGTTCCAAACTTCAGTTTTCCATTTGCAGATGTATAACCATGATAATATTTGATTTTATCTGTAAATCTATAGTCTGAAGCTCTAATATTAATATTTTTCTCCAAAAGTGCCTTATTACCCAAAGACTCTAAACTACTCTTTTCTTTTAAAGAGTTTTCATTTTCCTGTCGTTTTCATCGCAATGCAAATTATCTATAATCCATTTACGCAAATTCTTCAACTCATCCAACAAATTATCTGCTTTAGATATAATAATATCATTTATTTCTTCCACCGTTTTATACTTTACTTTTCCCATTGTTATGATATCTTTGTATTTTTCACTATACTGTGTTAATTCTCTTTCTGAGAATCCAATAGAAACACCTCTTCCATTATCCGCATATCCTCTCCACTGACTTAACTTGTCACCTTCCTCAAAAAAACATATAACAAAATTAGTAACCCCACCCTTGTCAAATTCCATTTTAAAATAATCATATGCTAATCTGAAAAGAATCTCCATTCCTCTTTCATCTGTTTCACCCGCGAACTCAAAAGGAAATGAATTTTTACAATATACATCCCTCATAGCATATATTATACCTGGAAAAAACATATATACTTCATCATAATCATTGCTCTTAGTTATATCGCTCATTCTAAGTTGTCTTCCAGACATAATTCCATACATTTTTTGTGTACTACAATAATGATACAATATTTTGTCCATTTACTTTTTCCTCATTTTCCACCAATTTCAAACCAATACTAAATTATCTTGTTTAAAATCCTAATATTTCGTAACTTTCCAATTTCTACGAGCAAATAAATAATTTTATTTTTATTATATCATCGAAGCTAACATATTCCAAACCAAATTTAAATATTTATGCAGTATTTGCTGTGTAGTATAACTTTTCCATAGTGCATTCACTCCCTCTCCCCAGTATTTACCGGCATGTATGTCAAATTTGCTCTTACAAATATGATATCTCTGCTTCTGTCTCATAAAAACCGAGTATACTTACGAATTGCACATAATTATTCGTAAGATTTTACGCTTGCTTCATATAATTGGGATAATTTTTGAAAATAAAAAGAAATGTGATAATAGATAATACCTATGACACTTCTGTTTAGTACTCATTAATATCTGTGGTACTACAAAAACAGGTATCATATAGGTATCACGATAAAAGAAAAAGCCCCATAAATGGCTTGTTTACGCCATTTATGAAGCTCTGTTTACTACTCAAACTCGATTTCGGCAACTATATATTGCATCTAATCAAGTTTTACATCACTATATTTTGTATAATCATTCTAAATATTCTATACATTCTTTATCGTTTGGGGACTTTTTGCAAGCAATTCGCAAGCATAAATATCCGTATTTAACCAACTCCTATTTGAACCTCTTCAGGATGATATCCTATTTTTTCATTCTGCTTTTTATACGCTTCTAATAAATATTGTTCTGCAGATAAATTTTCTGATACAAATAAGCTAAGCTGATTTCTATTTGGGTAATACATATCTAACAATCTTTCATTTATATCTTGTTGCGTCTGAATTGTATTATCTGGCATAATATGTTCAATTGAATATCCTGCTTTATAAAATGCATTCGTGACAAGAATTGCCCTATGACATTCAATCGGATCTTTTTCTGTACACATAAAAGCGATTCTAAATCCTTGTTTAACACCTTTTACAACATTATCAAATCCTTTTTTAAATCTTGAACTATTTGCAACTTTTTCAAAATCCAAATATCCATTTGACGAATACAAAGAAGAATCTGTAGGTCTTGCTCCAAAATAATTTCCCATAAACGCATATTCTATACCATTACTTTGCAAAGCAGGTCTTATGCTTTCTCTATTATAGCTTGCTGCAAATTGCGAGTATGGAGTGCTTCGAACATCTAATATATAATTTACATCGTGACTTTTCAACAAATTGATAAAATAATCGACTTGATGTTGAGAATGTCCTATTGATAATAATGTCTTCTCCATATAATCCTCCTCAACATGCTAGTACAATATCTGTGCTACAACTTTATAATATTTCCCATTCCAATAGTATTTGTCAGTAAGACTAAACACAACAGTTACCGTTCCTAACGGATATGAATCATCAGTCTTATTTCTATAATAATTCAATAAGTCTATTTGAGAGATACTCATATATTTATACTGAATATCATCATATGTAAAATTCAAGGAAATCTTCTTATCCTCAAACGTCTTTACCCAAATAGAGGCATCTTTGACTTTAAGTAAACATAGGGATGGATTCCCACTAAATATCCAATCAGCTGGTAATTTCGTGTATTCATTTTCGAAAACATACTCCACGGAATCATAGCCATGTATCTTTATCACCTCATCAAGATTACTTTTTCCCACTTTTTTCCATTTCACAGTTTCGTCATATAAACAATTTTCAGGTTGAACTATCGTTCCACATTTCCTTAATAATCTACACATTATTATGTCATATACTTCCAGAGTTTCTCCATTAGAACATTGTAAATCCTCCCACGGAACAGCCCCCTCTGTTTCCAAATCACTTGATACTAACCTTATCCATTCTCCAGTTTCATAATCAATTCCAGCAACACAATATCCTGAATGTTTCTTTGATTTTGTCAAAATAATAATCTTCTTTTCCATACAATAATAGCTCCTTCCTATTATAAATTGATTATATTACCTCCCAATACCTCACTAAAATACTTTGCAACTAAAGATCTATGACAATTAATCGGTTTTTCTTCGCTACATAGCAAACAAATATTATCATATCCACAATTATCATATTCTGCTTTTATATATTCGGTAATTTTTCTCAACTTCATCAATTCATTAAACTGAATAACATATTCATCCCACGATATCCTTTTCGCTTTATAATCTTTAAGAATTTGATCCGTTGGAGCAAACTTAACATCACTAATATAATCAATTGAACACAACTCTTTCAAAAAATACTTTATGTCAGGGAACTTCGAGAACCCCGCTAACTGCGATGTATTATTCAGTCTAATATCTAATATTGCATTTACTTTATTCTTCCTAAGTGATTCAAAAAAAACTTGTGCAGTCTTTTTTGTAAAGCCAATTGTAAATATATTATTCATAATATCCTATCCCCTTGCCTTTAATGCAATTATTTTTGAATCATTTTTTGTTGCTAATGTTCCTTTATCCAAAAAACAATATTGTTCTAATTCTTCCGCTGAACAACCTATGTCCTCTACCAATTGTCCCGGAGTAATAATTTTATTATCCAGCAATAACACTATTGCCTGTTTATGCGCAAATGGTTTCTCTACAGGCATTTCTTTATCTAACGGTTCTTTCCTCCAATATACTCGAGTTGTCATTTGATCTTTTAAGTACTTGATTTGATTAGGTGATAATATTCCAAGTGTGTCACATCTATAAATCATACATCCTATTGAAGCCTTCCATTTAGCCTTCATTTGAATAAAATGGTCGATAGATGTAGAGAAAACGTCTTTTGAGAAAGATTCCTTTGGCAAAAGAAACGCTCCTGCAAATCTATCAGCTTCATTCTCCAACTTTTCATGAATTGCAGCATTTTTTAAATCCTCTTCTAAATAATAATCAGCATGCATTAGAAGATGCCCTATCTCATGTGCAATATCAAATCTAATTCTAACATTTGTATCCTTATCACTACTAAGAAAAATAAATGGTTTATTATCAAACCAAACAGAAAATGCGTCCAATTTATTTAAACGTAACTGCATTTTTGAGACCATTATTCCATTTTTTTGTACTATGTTTATTAAATTATCAATAGGTCCTTTCCCTAATCCCCAATGCTCACGTAATGTCATCGCATACTTTTCTATTTGTTCATTATCTATTGGGTTAATGCCATCATCCTCATAGGTTATTTTGGGAAGGTCCAGCATAGGAAAATCAACATATTGCTCTAAGTAATCATTAATCTCTCTAAATATCTCTATCTTCTCTCTAGCAGCATTTAAGGCCTTAACCTTTGCAGTTTTTCTACTTCTAAAAAAGACTGCACTACTAGCATTTTCATTTGCAGGAACTGGTTTATAAAAAAAACTAACTGGATATTTCAATTCAGTTGCAATTGCATTAAGAATCGCTTTACTAGGTGCATTTTTTCCCATCTCGTACTGAGATATTGCCTGTTTACTAACCGAAACCAATTCGGATAATTCCACCATTGATAATCCTCTTGACACTCTTGCCTGCTTAATTCTATATGGTATTACTTTTCTTTCATTATCCATCATTTAATCACCAAAATTCTATATTATTTTTTCAATTTCTTTAGACAGGGATTTCTTTAAAGATACAATTGATTCCTCTACTAAATCTTCAGGAACATAATTTTCGTATATCTTAATATCCTCAAGAAGATTTGTTGAATGTTCAATTCCCTTATAATCGCTACTAGGGAGGACAATATATAAATGTGTCATATCTCCATAACGATATCCGTATGTAATTTCGGCATATTTTTTACTCTCAACAACCTTTGGAGTATCATTCAAAAAATCAAATGATAATTGTGTACTTAATCCAGCATTTGCTTTAGCATATTCTCTTTTATAGGCGGAAGTAGGTAATAACTTATGCTCGCTATTAGTACGTCCCACATTTACAATAAAGTCATTCGTCTCAATACAAAGTGCCTTATGTTTATAATTATTAACCTGTTTCATAGATACTGAATAATTGGCTTTAGGATTAAATGCAGAATCATTGAACTGCTTCTCTATAGCATATGTCCTTAAATGCCCAAATAAGGTCTCTCTTTTATCAAAAGAGAAAAAATCCTCATTCTTTTTTTTAAACTGTTCAAAAGTTTGTATTGCAACCCTCATATTATTGTATGTTGCTGCCTTAAATGCAAAATCAAAGTTATCGTCGAATAATTTTTTAATCTTAGTCTCCATCTAATTACCTCTTTACATTTTTCTTATAAAGAATTATATATCAAAAACATAAATAAGTCAATATCTTTTTATAATATCACATTTTTTGTCTAGCTATGTGTGTTATTTCAGATATACACATTCAACGTCATTACAATTTATTAACCATTATATATTCCTCTCCTTTTCATCAACAATCTCAAATCCAAGTTTTTTATACATACTTACTGCATAATTAGCTTTTTGTACTGACAACGATGCCTTTCTATATCCGCGGTCCTTTAACTCTTTAAGCATTTTTTTTCATGAGTTCGGTTCCAATTCCATAGCCTCGATACTCTTTATATAACGAAATAGCAAAAGAAGGGATGCCATCTTCAACATGTCCATAATCGTCCATATCTCGAACCCAGACAGCTCCTATAACGACTTTTTCTACTTCAGCAACGAAACATATATCATCTTTTTTATCTCCAAAATCAGCAACATACACTTGCAATTCAGGTTGATTTATAATATTTCTTTTTGGAGCCTGCATTCCTTCCGGAATAAATATCGCCTCATACAAAAACTCATTTAAAAGAATTTTTTCCTGGTTTTTCATTTCTCTGATATTATATTTCAATATATACATTACCTCCTGGTCTAATCAAGATTCTAATTTTCTACTGTATGAAATTTCCATTCTGCACAAATCCGTATAAAATAACGCCTCTATCTGAAGCTGTAATATGCACAGTACAACAACCATCTTCTTTTGCTTTATTCACTGCTCTGGTTAAAATCCTTTTGCAATACCCTGTCTTCGATAATACTCAGATTTAAATATACTTCAATGCGTAAAATTATACCATATTATCTAATACCACGCATCCATATTTTGAAAATACGGAGCAACCAAACCGCTCCACATCCATCACACATACACCATCTCCCTCACCACAATCTCCTCCGCACAAGCAATAATATTATTCATCTTCCCTACCCACAGCATCTGATTCTCAGCTTTTAACTGCTCTATCACGCCTTGTTTCTCCTTCATCTTTTCCACAATCCTATCCAGCATCTCATGGCATTCCTCATCAATATCATGCAGATATTCATTCAACTTTCCTTCAAGCAACAGCTCCATATAATATCCATGTCTGAACTCCTTCAGATACTCACATCTCATATGTCCAAACTTTCCGATATTATAATTTGTTCCCTCTGGCAACTGTAAATCCGGATAATAAATATCATCCTCGCCCAGCACATAAGTAATTCCGTTTTCTACAATAACTTTCTCCAATTTTTCCATAACTTTCATCCACCTTTCTGCGGTATTTCCTACACCTCAACATCAATAATAGCCTCTAGCTCTTTTACAACCTTTCACATACGCTCTGATTCCAACATATACCGCCTGAACTAATAACAATAAAGCAACAAGATTCAGCTTTACTAATACCTTTATCCAATCTCCAAAATACACAACCACAGCTAAACTTATTACTGCTATTCCAATGCTAATCACATCACAACAATTCTCACGATATACCTTCGTAATTTTCTTTTCCACAATCACTATCAGTACCCCTACAACACCCGCAACTCCGGCAATTACAATAATAAATAGCAACCAATGCACTATAATCGCTATCGTCTCATTGGGTATCCTATTTCCCACCTGTGCCAACGCCTTCGCAACATCGACAATCCATTTGCAAGACTGACGAATGCCATTCCATAGTGCCTCGACAAATGCTGCAAAATCGCCTAAAAATATCCCAGACCTCATTGCAGCAAATACTGTCGTCACGATTGCATACCACAATAAAACTATAAGCATTGCATCAAATCCAACAGTCTTTGACCTATACTTCTTTTCCAGTCCATTTCTTTGATGCTCATACCGCTCTTTCGCCTGCTGATATGCCTTGCGGTCACAGTTTCGGCACCTTTCGTAGCGTACTGGCTTTTCAACCGGTATCTCCACTTTCTTCTGATGTGTGAGTGCATATTCCTTTTCCCGTTCAGCCTGCCGCAGTTTATCTTGATATTCCTCTATTGTACTGTCTGCCCTTTTCTTTTTCTCTTTCTCGCTCTGCAACAATTCTCTTGTTTACTTCAATTCGTTCTTTAAGGCTTGTACATTCTCGGCTTTGTTCTCGCTGTTCAGCTTCTCGCATAAGTTCAGCAATTCGTTCAGTTGCCCCTGTAATATTTGTATCTCGCTGTCCTTCTTCTGGAGAATTGTATCTTTCTGTGCTAGTTCCTGCTCCATGCTCTCTAACACTTCCAGCATTTCCTCCATCCGCTCGTCTTGCTTTAAGCTTCTTAAATCGTTCATCCACATCCCTCGCTTTCTCTAATCGGTTCTGCAGTTCAGTAATTTCTCGTTCTGTCTCTGCAATAACCGGTTCTCGTCGTTCAACTTCTCCGCTAATTCTTTCCATTGATAATCTTCGGCTTTCAGCATCCGATTTTCCTCTTTCAGTGTCTGAATTTCTCCATCCTTCTGCTCTAACAGTTCCAACATTTCCTCTATACTTGGCAAGATTTGAAACTGCTTTTGCAACTCGTTGTTTAATTCCTGCAATCTTTGATTCTGCTCCTGAAACAAATTGAGTTGTCCGTCCCTCTGCTGCATCTCCTGATACATCTCTGCCATAAGTTCCTGTTGTTCCTCGATCTGGTTTATCATATTCTCCATCAGTGGAATAACTTCTCTGCTTTCTTCTAATGTCATTCAATCGCTCCTTCCATTGCTTTAATAAAATTCCAACCTGTCCAAACACTTCCTGCAACTTTTTCAATATCGCATTCTGCTTCTTGATAATTCGATTTTCCTCTACTTTCCAAGAGGCGGATGCAAACTGTCCTGAATGATATTTTTCCTCAATCTTTCTTGCATCTGCTCCCTCATGAATGGTCGGTATTTCAATCTTTCCTTGCCGCTCATAAGATCGATGGTCAATCTGCTGTTCCTTCTTTAAATGCAGATTACATTCCTTTGCCCACTCACTTCGCCACAACTCACAGTTTTTCGGATTATTCCATCCTGTTGCATCGGTATGTTGTGATATAATAAATTTGTAACACCTTGTTCGAATAATATATTATAATATTACTCAAACAAGGAGGACGTTACTATGTCAGTACATTACACCGAAGACTTCAAAAAAGAAGTAGTTAAAGCCTATATGGCAGGCGACAAATCAATACCGCAAATTGCTGTTGAATTTAATGTTGCCAAAAGCTCCGTTAGCAAATGGGTTAACGAATACAAGGAAGAATGCCTTTATACCATCAGCACAACCGCAGAATCTAATGAAGCAAAGGAAATCAGAAGATTAAATCAGCTTCTTAATGAAAAAGATAAAGAGATTGCTTTCTTAAAAAAAGCGGCGGCATTCTTCGCGAAGGAAATCGATTAGTGGTATATCGATTCATCGATGACAATAAAAATATATTTGGTTTAAGATGGCTATGCCAAAAGTTTGGCATTAGTCCTAATTGTTATTACAACTACAAAAAGGATGCAAAGCGAAAATATCGTGAACGCTTAGCACATATCTTTGAGCTTATAAAGTATGTTTATTACAACAACAATCATGTTATAGGCTATAGGGCTATGCGCATTTTTATCAAACGATATGGCTATGAGTTAAGCAATACCACAATGCATAAATATATGAACAAGGAATTGAATCTTTGTGCAGTAATTATGCATTCTAAGCCAGGTTACAAGACTGGCAAAAAGAATAAAATCTTTGACAATCTCTTAAATCAGGATTTTACTGTCGACTGCAAGAACAAAGTATGGTGCACAGACTTCACATATATGCGCCAGCCAAATGGAAAATTCAGATACAACTGTTCAATTATTGATTTGTATGACAGGTCAGCTGTCGCTTCGTTAAACAGTGATTATATCAACACTGATTTGGCAATAAGCACTCTGAAGACAGCCCTTGAAAAGGAAAACTACCCTAAAGTGATTTTGCATTCAGACCAGGGGGTACAGTTTACTTCATAGGAATTTATAAATTTTTGCAAAGAGAATAATATAACACAAAGTATGAGTAAGGCTGGCTGTCCTTATGATAATGCTCCCATGGAAAGATTTTATAACACTTTCAAAAGCAACTTTTATAACATAACTTCATTTTCAAATGTAGAGATGATGGATAAACTAACTATTAAATACATAAATTGGTATAACTATGTTCGCCCTCATTCATACAATAATTATTTAACACCAATGGAGGCTCGTTACAGGTAGGTATTTATCGAACAAAGTGTTACAAAAAAGCTTGGCCACAACATATCTTTCATCACCTCTGAAAATTGCAAATATTCCTCTTTCGTCCAGAAAAGCATTTCCTTTCCTTTTGCCTTTCCCATCTTTCCCGCCTGCTTCGATGGATTAGCGGTCAATCCATAAAAACGGCAAGCGTGGTTGAAAATCGCACTAAGCTGGTTCTGAATGGTGCGAAGATAAGTCTGTGCATATGGCATTCTATTTTCATCTCTCATGCTAAGCAACTTATTCTGCCACTGAATAACATCCGTTGCCGTAATCTCCGCAAGACTTTTCTTCTCAAAATAGGGAATAATCTTCGTTTCCATAATGTGCTTCTTGGTTAAAAATGTGTTCAATTTCAACCTCGGCTTCATATCCTCCATATAGACCTCCACGAACTGTGTAAATCCCATATTGACATCTTTTGATTTCTTTAGCAGGAATTCACGTTCATACTCAAGTGCCTCTCTCTTAGTGGCAAAGCCTCTTTTCGTATGAACCTGACCGATGCCCTGCCAGTCTTTATATCTGATATAAACTTTCCAAGTACCTCTTTTCGTATCTTTACTTGCTGACATAACCAGCACCTCCTTATTGTATATTCTGATATGGATTCCCACGCAGGTATCGCAGATAATCATCATGCAAATCTGCCTGCTCCTTTAATGTGCCTGACAGACTCTCCGCATATAGCGTCGATATCAGGTAAGATTCCATATTTTTGATTTCCAAACTGTTATCCACCAATCGCTCCAACAAATTCGCAATATGAACCGGTTTCAACTTCAGTAACTGGCTTTTTACAACCTGCCATGGATAACTTGTCCCCTTAATCGTTATCTGCTTTCTTGGAAAGCACACAACATCGCAGATGGTATCGTATATCTCCCTGATCATCTCCTGTTCTCTGGCATTTCCTTCTGCCACCTCATAAAACTGTTTCAACTTGATATTCTCAGCTACAAACTTTCTAAGTTGTTCTGTGTCCTTCTCTCCTTCGCTCTCATCTGAATGATTGATAGATGGATGATTCTTCACTTGGTTATTATTTAATTGATTATTAATATATTGTGTGCGCTTTTCGGATGCCGGCTTTCCCGCCACCGGGTTATCGGCTTTCGGCTTCTCCGTTTTCCGAAAATCAGACAACGGCGCAATTGGCGTTTCGTGAATCTCTATCGCTATCTTTCCAAATTTGCCACACTCTGCTCTCTCCTGAGTTCTTGAAATATATCCAAGTTCCTCTAAATGTGTCAGACTGGCTCGTATTGAACTTTTTCCATCAGGAATAATCTTACTCAATCCCGATATGGTAAATTCCCAATTATCCGGCAGGGAAAGCAGTGTAACAACCATTCCCCTGTCACGCAGGCTCAATGAATGATTTTTCAATATATCCTTGTAAACATTCACATACTGACCCTGCGTCTTGTTCTTAAATACTGGCATAATCAATCGCCTCCTCTTTTTTGTTGTGTACGTCAGGAAGCTGTGCTATAGTAAATGTGTAAGCGATACATCACAGCTTCTGATGTGTTGTTGACCTTTCTCTTGCCGGAGAAAGGTCTTTTTTTATGCTTCTTTTGCCATGCCATAACAATTCTCCTCGTAAAACTTTCTATTTGCCTTGCCGGACAAAACAATAAGATTCGGATTGATGGCAAGCATGCGATCATTGAGTTGCTTAATGATCTTATAGCCTTGTGCTCGGCTGACTCCCCAATCCTCACAAACTTCTGTCACGTCTACATACATCTTTTTATTCATAGGCTGATTCCCCCTTTCTTCACTTCAATGTATTTTGAAAACATTTGCGATTATTCAACGCGTACATTTTTGTACTTGCGCAATTATAGTATAATATCTTTTTTGTTTCGTCAAGTACTTTTTTGTACTTTAATTCTATTTGATATTAACTTTTCTGTTCACTTTTTTATTTGTTCGTGGTACAATAATGCTATTAAGCAAGAAAATACTTATCGTAAAGGAGATTTTTATATGACTCTTGGAGATAAAATTAGAAAATATCGAACACTAAAAGGTCTGACACAGGCACAGCTTGGCTCAATGGTCAAACTGACCGGTGACCGCATACGCCAGTATGAAAATGATGTACGAAAACCAAAGGATGGAAAACTGTTTGAGATTGCAGACGCACTGGACATAAATCCTTCTACACTCGCTGAACCGGATTTTGATGATCCCACCAGTGTAATGCATGTACTTTTTGAATTGGAGGATATCTATGGATTGCACTTTGAAAAAGTCGGTGATAATTATCAATTAGCCTTTTCAAAGGGAGAATATTCGAGTGCTAACTGGATTATTGAGGGACTTGCAGCATGGGTTAAAAAAAGAGACGAATTACAACCGGATATCAATGACTCAAATAGTACCATTGCGGATAAGAAAAACGATTATATCCGTTGGAAGGCAAGATATCCATATAATTTTGCCGAAGAGATTACCAACAATTTTGCACTGGTGCAAAAGTTTAATGAAGATGCCTCTTCTCTGCTATCTTCTGACAGGCACCCGGTTACTCGTTTTTCAGAATTTTATCGCAGCTTGCTTGCGTTGGAAGATGCCGAAGTCAAATTCACTATATCTGTAGATGAAATTGTGAGCAGACGAAGCGCCGCATTTTATATTGATTTAGATTACATTATGAACAGTTCAGATGAAATCAAGAAACTATATATGGAATTTAGACAATGCTGGTATGACATGAAAGAGATAGGAATTGAAATACACGAATCACCAGTTCCTGTAAATGGCAATATGAATATAGCACTATATTCCGATAACATTCAGCTTATAACACTGTTTCATGCACATATACACCACTTAGAAAAAAAGAAATCTCCTATGTATGATGAGGATATGTATAAAGCTGAGATTGAAGATACATTGCAGATATTCAATGTACCAATAAAAGAATACGTTTAAAGTTGGAGGCATCTATGTGGAAAACAATATATTCTATTGATCTTAATCTGCTAATTGGTATCATTGGTGGAATAATTTCTGGTATTTTTGTTTCTTATGTATTTCTGATTGAAGCAGAATTCAGAAATCAGTTTAACCATGTAAAAGAAATGTTCACTTCCATATATGGAATTACTGCTACATACTCCGCCTATGAGCACTTCAAAAAAACAAAAGGCAAAAAACGTGCTAACAAAGTTAAAGCGATTGATAATGCCGGTAACATTGCTGGTGAAAGCAACATGGTCGATATTCTCAACAATTATTGGAATGAGCTTTCTTCCTTTTTAACCACTTATGAACCTTGGCAATATAAATTCAGACTTAACAAAATTCTAACAGAAATAACTGATATTGTTACTGATGGCAAATACATGATCAGAAATTCTCCTAAAGACTTCGCAGAAATATCCCAAAGGCTAGAAATATGTATTGACCTATTTGAAGATTGTGAACGAAATTATAAAAAGGAGATTCTTCTACGTGTTGTAACAAACAAAGCAGTCCAAATCTTTCTACTGTTGTTTGTGGCATTGATAATATTGTTAATAATCGCAGCATAGGAGATACCTTCCCTTTTCACGTGTTTGCTATTTCATTCGTTAGAATGCATATATTAAAAACTTATGTCTCATTCATAGCATTTCTTCCATCAACATGGATTTTCAGGCAGTCTTTCTACCTACACTTACACAAATTTTAAAAGGCACCAAGATTTTCTCCTGGTGCTTTAAATACCCATATACAGAGGGAAATCTGAGCTAAAAATTGCTTTTAAATTTTAGCATGTATTTAGTCCGAAAAACACTTATTTTTCCTATACTGGAGACTGTTATAACATGATGTTAAATTCAATTACCTAACGAAATGTTATCCTTGCTTCATTTCAACATCTGATACATCAGAATAAAAATTATTTGTATAATTATTTATTACTTGAGTCTCTTGTGCCTTCTTTTTTTCTTCCTCAGTAAAGGTCATTCCTTCACCAACAATTCCACTTTCTTCGAGAAGTAAGGCCCAATCCAATATCTTGTTCCTAACAGTGCTAAGTATACCATATATCTCGCTTCTTGACGTGTTAAATACAAACTGTGTTTTGAACCCATCCGTTGACTTATTCAATAAGTCATTAATTTCAGCACTCAGTGTAAATTGAATACCATTTTCATGTGATGTATAAATCTCACAAATCGATGATATAGATTGATGTAGTGGAATGCTAGACATAAATCTACCCATTTTAGGTGTAAGTATGACTGGCATCCATCCTCTATAAGGATTCCATGCTTTATAATCTCCCTTTATCATTCTATAATCAGGGACTTCTCCATGGTATCCGTTTTGTTCATTGTTAATCCATTCTTCAAAATCTGATAGCTTAAGTTTTCTTGCTACCAAATATGCTTTTCTTAACAATGATTCCACACTAACATTTTCATCAAGTGCTTCTCTCTCAAGTTCATATACTATACCTTCCAAATATATCCCTCCTAAAAGATTGGAATCTGTGCTGCAATACCAGAAGCTATTAAACTTCCTGTCACTCCAATTGCTAGGTTTCTAAGTTCCGTTAATAGCATCTTAATTTTGCTTGGATTCTCACGTTTTTCAATAAGTGCTTCTAATCCTGCTATTTTTCCCCTCAACTCTGATGCCTTATCTCCAAATTCAGCATCAAACATACCATCATACTTTTTTATATTTTCAATTATGTCGCTGATTGCTCCATAATCAAAATCCTGTGTTATGGTCTGTGTCTGTGATGAATTAACTGTTCCTTGCTGAATCTGAACGCCTGTAACATCACCATAAAAATTATTAGTATTATAAGACTGTTTTTCTTGCAAAATAGCCTTCTCCTTTCTTTCAAAATAAGTCAATAAACTCGGCAGTATTGTGATTTCCCAACATCCAGAAATATAGTAACAATAATTTGAGATAAGTCCATATTGCTTTAGTTTTTCAAATTCTAAAGCCAAATCACGCTCTAGATATTTAGGAATTTCAACATCATTGTCAGTAACACGATAGTCATCTTTACAATACCCTTTACATATCAAAAAAACTAGTTCTTCTGCAGAATTATCTAAAATCCTTATGCCACCTACTGTCGGTTGACCTACAACAATGGATGAAGCACATTCTCTTCTCGCATCAATCCTTGCTTGTCTCTCTGAATTACGTCTTTGCTTATCAGCTAATTTTTTGTCAGCCTCAATTTGTTTTTTTACTTGACGTTCAATTTCCTTTTGATGTTTCTCTAATGCTTTTTCTAATGGACCTTTAGCCATTAACATTCCCCCTTGTTCAATATTATTTTTAACAATTCCATTGCAGATTCATCCTCTGGAATATTTGTTCCAAGTTTACCTCGGAAGGCTTTGGCGAGGATGGATTTTTTTATTGCGTCAATGTTATCAACTACTTGAACTGCTTTATCTCGTACCTGCTGCATCATAGGTAAAAGATAATCCAAAATGCGAACAACTTCTTTCTGCTCTTCATCTGAAGTAATTCGTACCTTAATCGCTGACAATTCCTTTTGATTAATCTTAGGTAATACAGAACGAGACCCCGCTGAAGATGCTTGTTCTAAGAACATATCCGATAACATATAATATAATAAATATTTTGTATTTTCTTTAGCCTCAATCGGATACATGTCTGCACTACACAAACCATCAAAATCAACCATAACAACCTTTGAAAGATACGGTCGAATCTTTGAATAAAGAATTTGTCCTGCATAAAATCTATGCTTTCTACTCTTTACACCATCTTCTGCAATTGTATGATAATCCAGTAAAATTCCTGTTCTCTTTTCTATATTATCTGGTGCGATATGAGGAAACTCCAAATAATTTGATGGTTCAACTAAATTACTTTTTATATCAGCTACCTCATCAAATCTCTTTGTTTCCCATTTATTCTCTTTGTAATTGTCTTTTCTCCATTGTGCCGTCAATCTTCCAGAAAATGCATCATTGTAGACAGCAGCATTTCTAGCCTCATATCCATCTATAACTTCCTGTGCTTTCTCTTTCGCTTCATCCAACTTTGAAAACAAACTCTCAATTTGCTCAACAATTCTTTTCTGTTCTGCTAGTGGTGCAAGAGGAATTGTATTTGTCTCCATATTCTTCTTGTTAACAAGCGAAATCGTTGTGGCCGTAGATTTATTCCACAATTCTTCAATAAATACATTAGATTTACTATAATAATACAAATACAATGGATTAATTTTAGGTATCATTGAATTAATTTGTTGGTTAGTAGTGCCTTCTACTCTAATCAATCCAGTTTTTCCAATTGAACCAATACAACATACTGCTGTTGATAACTTTGGAATAATTCTTGATACATTTTTGCCTTCTTCTGACAAATATTCTGTTGCCTCTACAACATTATCACCAGCCTCTAAATCTGCCGGCTTAAAAAAAGGAAAATCACCACCATAATACTCAGCATGTTTTTTACTTGGTGTACTTCCAGTCACAACATCAGACACATGCTTTATTCTTGTCCAACACCAATTCTCTGGTATATGATATGGTTGCTCGTCTACAGGAACAATGGCATCCTCCAACATAATCTTTTTGCTCTTTGCTTTTGCCATATTACTCAGCTCCTTCCAGAGCCTTAAGCTCTTTTACTACACTCATAAGCAAATCAACTGCTTCTTCAAGCTGAGCAATACATTCTTCCCCCGATTCAATAGGGTCTGGCAAATCATCATAATCAAGTACAGAATCATCCTTAATCAATCCGAGATCAAGGCTATGATTCTTCCCTTCCTCTGATATCTGATCATATGTGTGATAACTCCATCTCTCATCGGACACACTCTTTCTGTCGTCTGCTGTATATGCAGCCTTAAAGCCATCAAAGTGCTCCGCCTTTAATGGATTTGTCTTACCAAATGAAGGCATATTGGTTCTTAAATCATAGAACCACACTTCCTTAGTGTTATCCTTATCTGTTGTTCCTCTAGTAAAGAAAAGTACATTTGTCTTTACCCCCTGCGCATAAAATATTCCTGTCGGAAGTCTTAGTACAGTATGAAGATTACATTTATTCATAAGATCCTCGCGAATTCTCTCACCTTCTCCATCAGCAAATAACACATTATCCGGCAATACGACAGCAGCTCTTGCCTTATCATCTGCTTTAAGAGAGCGATAAATATGCTGTAAGAAGTTAAGCTGCTTATTGCTTGTCTGGAATGTAAAATCATCTCTGTTTGCACGCTCTCCACCCTTCTTTGTTCCAAATGGTGGATTCGTAAGAACAACATCAAATCCATTCATCTGTTTCCCCTGATTTGATAAGGTATCACACAGATATATCTTACCATCAATATCGTGAAGCATTGCATTCATCAGAGCCAGCCTATGAGTCTCATGTACAAGTTCTGCCCCTGTAAATGCTTCATTTTTCTGAAATGCCTGCTGTTCTGAAGTCAGAGAGAATAAGTCATCTGTATGTGCCTTTACATACGCATCTGCCGCTATCATAAATCCAAATGTACCACACGCAGGATCGTTACATCTTTCTCCCGGCTGAGGTGCCATTAATTCTGTCATTACATCAATCAGTACTCTCGGAGTAAAATACTGACCTGCTCCTGACTTCTTCTCATTTGCATTTTTCTCTAATAATCCCTCGTAAAGATTTCCAAGTCCTTCTTCTTTTGCAGAATACCAGTCTAGGTCATTGATGTTTGTAATGATTTTCTTTAAGTTTGCTGGCTCTTCAATATTACTTCTTGCCCCTGAATAAATTTCCTGAATACGACCTGTACCTTTTTCGCCCAGCTCACGAAGCAATTCCTCGTAGAATTTTTTCAACACAAGTCCATCTTTTTCTGCTAATCTATCCCAGCGGTATTTCTCTGGAATCTTATCCTCAGTTCCTGTTTCCTTTGCCATCTTCAAAAACAAGATGTAAGTAAGTTCTGTAACATACTGGTGATATGTAATACCATCATCTCTAAGAACATTACAGAGATTCCACAACTTTGCTACTATTTCCTGATTTGTCATCTATCATTCTCTCCTTGTAATTTATGCTGAATACATATATCCATTGATTTCATCAATAAACTCATCTAATTTCTGCCCAAATGCCTTGTTTACCGCATTATAACCACCTTTGTTCTTAAATGCATCCGAATCAAAAGTCTCTCTGTTGAGCACTACTTCCTTAAGAAGCTGGGCTTCAATCCTATCCAACCATCCTAACTGAATTTTGCTAAGCTCCGGATGATTAGCCTTTGTCTTTACAATGGCGTTATGTATACGGTCATCTTTACTAATCAAAGCATCTCCAATGCTTCGCTGACGAATAAAGCTTATGATATCCGCTGCAATATCTTCATTTGTCATTTCTTTCCATGCTGTCTGCAGCATAGTCTCGTTGAAATGCTTGCCATCAAGGATAATCTTCAAATCCTTTAGTGACTGTCTTGTTAATTCCTTTGGACGTGTAGCAACTATATTCAAAGCTGCTATCTCATTGATATTATTATCTATAAAATCTCTAAATTCTTTTAGATAGTCCTCTGGCCTTGTAGCATCACCATATCCTCTGGTATGACTACGAATCTCGTCCGGCTCATCACTTATGAACTTTTCTCTTTCCTTTGGCATCCTCTTGACATATTCAAACGCCTGCCTGTTATTCTTTACAGTTTCAATTGCCTTATCGACCGGCATACTATGAATTTTCTCTATAAATTTCTCTGGCGTCAAACCTCCAGTTATCTGCTCAAATCGTGCTCTGTACTTATCACTCATCTGTGATTTATTCCTACGCATTTTGGCAACGATAAGGTCAATCTGGTTTTTCCTTGCCCTGTCGGTATCTAATGAATCAATACCATCAATTAAATCATCAAATGTAGTTGCTGGATTGGCTACTACTGGTTTCATTGTGGAAACAGGTTCTAACGTATTATAGACACCTACTGCATCATATATCTCAAAATGTGTCTTTCCTATTTCAAGACATAATCTGGTAGCTCTACCAAGCATCTGTTCAAACAAGATTCTTGAACGGATTCTTCTCATGAATACAAGATTCTCTATCTCCTCTACATCAATACCTGTTGTCAATAAATCTACTGTAACAACGATATTAGGATATGTTTCATTCTTAAATCTCCGAATGGCTTCCTTTATCTTTACAGGATTACCATTTTCAATTGATCCGGTAATCTTCATTACCGCTTCCTCAGAGATTCCAAGATTCGTGTAGTAATCTTTTAATATCTGAGTAATCATATCTGCATGAGCATCATCTACTGCAAAGATAAGAGTTTTCCCTTTTTCGTTAGGATCAATATCCTTTGCAATTTCCTGTAAGACTGTCTCATTAAAGCTTTTGTCAACCACTCGCCTATTAAAATCTTCAACCTCAAATTTCAGGTCATCTTCCAATTCTGAACTGTTTGTAATTTCATTTGTAACAGGATCATATATCGGTACTGTTGAACCTTTCTCAAAGCTGATTCCCTCTTCTGATAACTTTGTTTTGATAATATGCGGTGCATCATGGTCAACCAGAAATCCATCGATGACTGCTGTACGATAATCATATGAATATACAGGCTTTCCAAATATCTCTGTTGTATGAAGAGCTGGCGTTGCTGTAAGTGCAATTTTTACTGCATCAAAATAATCAATTACCGCCCTGTACTTACTTCGGAAGTCATTCTGGTCACGATACAGTACCTCATCATCTCCCATTTCTTTGTCCAGAATATAGCCCCTGTGCGCTTCATCTACGATGACCAGGTCATAATCTGATACTCCAAGACTCTTATCTGACTCATTGTACATAATACGTTTCACAAGGCTCTGAACAGTAGCAATATGCACTCTGGTGTCCTTCTCAAATTCTTTATCTTCTAAAGACTTCACATCATACATCTGATTCAAAGTAAGTAATTCTTTAAGCTTAACCTCTTTGAATGTATCCATAGTCTGATCACCGAGTGACGTTCTATCGACAAGATACAGGATTCTCTTAAATCTCCCAGCATCAAGGAATCTATAAATCATTCCAAGCACAGTCCTTGTCTTACCTGTTCCCGTAGCCATTGCAATAAGTGCTGTCTGCTTATGTTCTGCTATTGCTTTTTCGGCAGCCTGAATCGCTTCTATCTGATAATAACGAAGATTTAAACCATCAGGGTCCTGCAATACCTCATATCCTGTAGCAGCTAACTTCTTATCAGCCTCTACAATATCTTTTTCCAGTGCCTGCTCAATACCTTCTGGTGTTGACCATCCAGATAACGCTTTTGGTGCGTTAAATGGTTCTCTGACATCCAAGCACCATATTCCTGACATCTGTTCATACTGCTTAATATATGGTCTGCCATTGGTGGCATAAAGAAACGGAACCATATATGCACCAAATCTATTTATTACATACTTCTGATGTTCTGACTTAATCATCTTTGCATAATCCTTGCACTGACCATCTAACACTGATGAAATATTTGTATGCTTCTTCTTTGCTTCCACTATACCTACAAGCTTTTCCCCTATAAATAAAGCATAGTCTGCATAGCCATTATTTCCTGTATTGGAATCGGTAGGCCATTCTGCAATAGCAAGATTCTTTCCCTTAGTTGGTCTTGTACCCTTAGAATATCGAAGTTCCGTTGTATTAGCTTCCCATCCGACCTTTCGGAGCTGCTCATCAATAAGTTCTCTTGTCTGTGCTTCTGACAAATGCACATTAAGTGCCTTCTGGTACGCTACAGTTCTACGTTTACTGTCCGCCCCACCATTTTTCTGTATTTGCTCAATTTCAATCAATAATTGTTGGTTGCGTTCTTCCAGTTCTGCATTTTCTTTTTCAAGGTCAGCTAAACATACAGTCATATCAACTGGCTGTACATACCCTGTCGGCTCATAATTATAATCACCATATGTCTGCATATACCATACGCATAATTCATACATTAACTGCAAATTATTAAGAGCTTTTTCACCTTCATCCGCAGCATTATGAGCGGCATCATTTCTGGCTTTTCTAAGAATATACAAAGTGTTATCAATCTCTCTTGGTAACAAATCATTATTCTTAAGTATTCTGATTCTGTTGGCATGTGTATTATCATATGCCGGCTCTGCTATGCCGTCATATGCAAGCATATACTTTACCATTACTTCTGATAACATTCCCTGCTTGATAATGGATGTATTAGGATCAGAATATACATACTTTTCTGATAAATCGCCAAGTTTGGCAAGGTCTGTCCAATGTGATTCCAAGAATTGAAAATTACTCATAATCAAGCCTCCTTTACAAATCGACTACGTACTTCATCAAGCTCCTTATCAATATTTCTCAGTTTCTGTAGTAGTTCCTCATAGTTTTCAATAAACTTTCTGTTATCTTCTACAACAATTCCTTCACTTGCTTTAAGTGTAACATACTGCGTTGTACATAAGTTATATCCATTTTCTGCTGCGATTTCTTTCGTTATAGTATTTGATACTCCCTCAATAACTTCACGATTTCGATATATTTCAGTAATGCGTTGAACATTTTCGTCTGTTATGGTAAAACCCTTTATTATCTTCATAAAAAAATCTTTGGAATTTATCATTATAATATCGTCATTCACTTTATTTTTCTTCAATATAACCAAAGCTGTTGCAACAGATGCGTATGGGAACAGCATATTTTTAGGAAATTCAATAATAGCTTCAATATAATTATCATCTACCAGTTTTTGTCTGATACTACCTGTACTGCCTGAACTAAACAACGCTCCCATTGGAACAAGTATAGCAGCAATTCCATCATCCTTTAATGAAGCTAATGCATGTCTGATAAAAAGGTATCGTGAATCGCTAGTATGTTCATACATGCAATTATCAGATGGTATATTCATTATATACTCTTTACTATATCTTCCACCAAAAGGGGGCTCAAGTATAATTCTATCATACTTTTCATTCTGCTCTATCGGATTATATAAGGAATCCGCACATTTAACGGCTCCAATTTTATTACCACTTAGAATTGTCATAATAGCAGCAATTCCTATAATTGAAACATTAATATCTTGAGCAAAAACCCTTCCTTTACCATTTGCTACAGAATTTACTAAAATACCCGTTCCGCAGCATGCATCATATACTGACATATCATCTTCTACTTCAATAAGTGTTTCTGCAATCTTGGGTAATGATTCAGCTCTACAATACTCTCCGCTTCCTCGTCCTCCACCACTTGCAATCATTCTATCCAATATTATTTTTGCAATATTATAGATTTCTGTCTCATCTTCAAAATTCAAATTATTAACTTCTTCAAAAATAATTCTCACATTTTCAGCATCCGCCTTCTCAATAGCTGAATCAAAAGATTCTCTCAACACACCTTCTTCTATTCTAAACTCTTTTTCAACCGCACTTACATATTCTAATAAGCCTTTAGAGTTTATAAGTTTTCCATAAGTCAGTGATAAATATCCAAGAGAAAACTTTTCATCATAAGAACTGAATTTTTCCTTCTTCAACTCAAGATATTTAAATAATAATCCATAAAGCATCACTTTATGTAATTCTGTTATCTCAAATGCTCCACGTAATTTATTTGCAGCAACCCATAGATTTTCTATCTTTTTAATCTTCATTGCCAATACCCTCCTTTATGCTTGCTAATACAACATTTTCCATCAATTTTGTTTCATTATCTATCATTTCCTGAAGAGTAGCTTTCTTTAATCCACTAAGTACAAATGCTTTTCCTATATCCTGCATATCCTTCATATTAAGTTCAGGTACTTGCAATGCCCTAATATCAGTAATCTTAATCATTGGTCTTGCTGAACCTACAACCTTTGCAGTAAGCTCGTCTCTTACATATGACGAGTTAAGAAATGCTGTCAAATACATAGCATCCATCTTATCATTATCTGTAATTCTAATCGCTGCGCAAAATGATGGAATGGCAATCCCTGCATTTTCTTCATTAACATATGCTGCGTCGTATGGAGTTGAAAGCTTTATTACCACATCCCCTTCATGCGTGTATTTTTCTTCATCAATCTGCTTACCAAGTTCTGCTTTGCCTAAATCCTCTTTTACAATTACACCCGATACAATCGCTTTAGGAACTAATACTTTCACATTTTCTACAACCTGATTGCCAGCATCTTTATCAGCTGTCACCCTTGTCATAATCTGTCCTGCTGTTACACTTGCTATATTTTCTAATGTCATACCTGTTTCCTCCAAGTCATACTAAATATCTATCCTTTAATAGTTTCAAATCACACAAATTAATCTTTTATCATTATACCTCCTTTACATCATCTTGTACAGTTCATTTCATCATTAATGTCGAAATATATATGACGTTCCGCCTTTATGGTTATAAAATATCACGTCATACCTATTATGTCAAGTATTGATTTGAAATATTTTTTACGTTCATTTATTTCTAATAATAAAAAAGTCTCGAAAATGATTTTTCATTCACCTTCAAGACCTTATTTCTATAGATATATTCCTTATTCTACTATTTAATTATATCAAGAAACTGCAAGCATTTTGCAAGCACAGAAAACGGGAAGCCACATAAATACTGGCTTCCCGCTGTTTTTACATCATTCAAACTCAATCGTTCCCGGTGGCTTACTAGTCAGGTCATAGAATACCCTATTAACCCCACGCACCTCGTTTATAATTCTACTCATAACTGTCTGGAGTACCTCAAATGGTATCTCGGCACTTTCGGCTGTCATAAAGTCAATTGTATTGACTGCACGAAGTGCAACTGCGTAGTCATAAGTTCTTTCATCACCCATAACACCAACTGAACGCATATTAGTGAGGGCTGCAAAGTACTGGTTTGGCATCCAGGCTGGTGCCTTGCCATTTTCTTTCTTGTAGGCTTCTACTGCCTTGTCTACTTCTTCACGATAGATGTAATCGGCATCCTGTACGATACGAACCTTGTCGCCTGTTACTTCGCCGATAATTCTTATTCCAAGTCCTGGACCTGGGAATGGCTGACGGAACACAAGATGTTCCGGTATGCCAAGTTCAAGACCAGCCTTACGTACTTCATCCTTGAATAAGTCGCGGAGTGGCTCAATAATCTCCTTGAAATCAACGAAATCTGGAAGACCACCTACATTGTGATGTGACTTGATTACCGCTGATTCACCGCCAAGTCCACTCTCTACAACGTCTGGATATATAGTTCCCTGTGCAAGGAAGTCAACTGCACCAATCTTCTTGGCTTCTTCCTCAAACACACGAATGAACTCTTCACCGATTATCTTTCTCTTAGCCTCTGGTTCAGTAACACCTGCAAGCTTAGAGTAATATCTTTCCTGTGCATTTACCCTTATAAAGTTAAGGTCAAACTGTCCTTCTGGACCGAATACACTTTCAACCTCATCGCCCTCGTTCTTACGAAGAAGACCATGGTCTACGAATACGCATGTAAGCTGCTTTCCAATAGCTCTTGAAAGAAGACCTGCTGCCACTGATGAATCAACTCCACCAGAAAGTGCAAGTAATACCTTACCATCGCCAACCTTTTCACGTATTTCCTTAATAGTATTCTCTACAAATGCATCCATTTTCCAGGTTCCAGCACATCCGCATACTCCACGCACAAAGTTGTGAAGCATCTTTGTACCTTCCTGTGTATGAAGAACTTCTGGATGGAACTGGATTGCATAGAGGTTCTTTTCTGAACACTCTGCTGCTGCCACTGGACAGTCTGCTGTATGTGCAATTATCTTAAATCCTGGAGCAACCTGTGAAATGTAGTCAAAATGGCTCATCCACACGATAGTCTTTTCTGAAACATCTCCAAATAAAGCACTGCTCTTATCAACAAATGTCTCTGTCTTTCCATACTCTCTTACTGGAGCTTTCTCAACCTTGCCGCCAAGAACGTGCTGCATAAGCTGAGCACCATAACATAATCCAAGCACTGGAACACCAAGTTCAAAAAGCTCTTTAGTACAAGTAGGTGAACCTTCTTCATAGCAGCTATTCGGACCACCTGTAAGGATAATTCCTTTAGGGTTCATCGCCTTAATCTGCTCAAGAGGTGTTTTGTAAGAATATATCTCACAATATACGTTACATTCACGGACACGACGTGCAACTAACTGATTGTACTGTCCGCCAAAGTCAATAACTATAACCTTTTCCTGATTCATATTGTCCCTTTCCTAATCATAAGTTTGCGTTGAAGATATATTTTATATGCATTTCTATACTTTAATCAGCCAATCATAAAAAATATCCTGACACAATGTGCATATATAAATAATATGCACATATATAACATACACATATATAACATATACATATATAACATATACATATATAATATTATAATATATACATATAACACACATATATTAATTAGATATTTTACATAACAATTTATGTATAGCAATTTACAGCTTTTATTGTTTTATATTTCTTTCCATTGCTTTTAAAGTATATATCAGTATATATAACACATCTACAACTCATATATACATTTATTATAGTAAACAAGCGGTATAATGACAAGCATATTCTTCAATCTTTATTACAATCCCATACAACACAACCTCCTATTATTAATCTGTTGTATGCTTATACCGCTTAATTTCAGATTTATACAGCTTTATATTTCCATAAGGAACTCGTCTACATATTTCCTCATATCGTCAAATTCTGCATTAACCTCAGGTACATCAGACTTAAAATCCAGCAGTTTATATACATAACCTTGTTCCCTGGCCTGTCTATAACTTTCTTTATACACAAGTTCAAAAAGCAGTGATATATGCCCTACTATATGGTCAACTGCACTCCTTCTTACACTTTTAAGTACTGTTTCCTTCTTATAAAAGCTCTCAAGCACCTCTTTGGTTATAACTCCATTCTTAAGTTCCTCTGTTGTTACATCATATATAATCTCCATAGGAATATCTGCATTTACCTTAAATATGTCAACCTTATCTGCATCACGCAATATATCACAAAACATACGCTGTCTTTCGGTGAGGTCTTCTTTTACACGATACTTATTATGCTGTCTTATTGCCATTTCAAGAAGTCCTGTATCTTTATTGTGGTGCTCATTATTTTTTATCATCTGCTCAGCTTCTTCATTCCCTGAACGTGCAAGCTCACATTCTTCATAATACCCTTCTGCAAACTTCCTTATAAGACCTTCCTTAAACAGCAGATCTGCCCCGAATTCTGCGTGGTCTACTGACTGGACATCATTAAATGTACCGAAACGCCTTATCTGCTCAAATCTTCCTATATCGTGTAACATTCCAAGAAGCCATGCAATATCTACATCCGGTTCACTTAAGCCTAATGATTCTGCAATTCTTTGACACAGTCCTGCTACTCTGTAGGTATGATCTATCTTAAGCTTTATCTTTTCATCTGATGGATCGTAATTTCTTACATACTCTGCAAATGCATTGATAACATTTTTCCTGTTAATAGCCGTTTTGTTAATACTTTCCACAACATCAATAAGTCCATTAAGGTCAGCACATACCATATATGTAAGCTTCCTGATATCATCATCTATTGCTATTGTATCAGGAATATGAACAACTCTCATATCTGCCGCATATCCAGCCTTAATTCCATTGATACTATCCTCAACTACTACTGCCTCTGACGGATTTACGCCTATTGCCTTAGCAGCACGAAGAAATATATCCGGTTCTGGCTTTCCACGTTCGACTTCATCTCCATATACAACCGCATCAAGATAATCCCACACTCCTATTTCATGAAGTGTTTTCTCAGCACTTTCACGCCTTGTTGATGTAGCAACTGCACACTTTAATCCATTATTTCTTATATATTCAAATATGTCCTTTACGCCCTTTTTAACAGGAATACCTTCTGTTTCCCTTATCTTGTATACATGCTGTGTTCTAAGCTCCTTCGCTTCCCAATAATCTATCACACCCTTGTAATAATCATCAAAGAACTTGCAGCAAAGCTCTGCCGGAGCACCCTTAAAGCTGTCTATAAGCCACATGGGCATATCCACTCCAAGCTGCCCTGCCGCCCATAGCCATCCCTCATTAGACTGTCTTTCTGAATCTATAAGAACGCCATCCATATCAAATATAATGCCTGATACCATTTTTCTTCTCCTAGCAATCAAATGTCGTATTTTTACACTTTATATTATTTAAAGTAACTATAAAAGATATGTTTTTATAATTTATAACACTGACCAGCACCTGAAATTTTCAAATTTGCCAATTTAGAGATTTTAAACATCTTCTATCATTGAACTTTCATCCACAATGCCGTCATCTGCACCATCCTTATAAATACTTCTTAACATACTGTCCCGTATAAGACTTCTTAACCTTGGCAACCTCTTCTGGTGTACCCTTTGCAATAACTGTACCACCTCTGTCGCCGCCTTCTGGTCCCATATCTATAATATAATCGGCTGTTTTGATAACATCAAGATTATGCTCAATAACAACAACAGTGTTACCGCCCTCCGCAAGCTTATGAAGTATATCAACAAGCTTGTGGACATCTGCAAAATGAAGTCCTGTTGTAGGCTCATCAAGAATGTATATAGTCTTTCCTGTACTTCTTTTTGAAAGTTCTGTAGCAAGCTTTATTCTCTGTGCCTCTCCACCTGAAAGCTCTGTAGATGGCTGTCCTAACTTAATGTATGAAAGTCCAACGTCATTAAGAGTTTCTATTTTTCTTCTGACTGATGGCACATTTTCAAAGAAATCAACTGCATCCTCAACTGTCATATCAAGCACATCATATATGCTCTTTCCCTTATACTTAACTTCAAGTGTTTCCCTGTTATAACGCTTTCCGTCACACACTTCACAAGGAACATATACATCAGGCAGGAAATGCATCTCTATCTTGATAATACCATCTCCGGAACAAGCCTCACAACGTCCTCCCTTTACATTAAAGCTGAAACGTCCTTTGTTATAACCTCTTTCCTTAGCATCTGTTGTTGAAGCAAAAAGTTCCCTTATCATATCAAATACGCCCGTATATGTCGCAGGATTAGAACGTGGAGTTCTTCCTATTGGCGACTGGTCAATATCTATAACCTTATCAAGCTGCTCGATTCCTGTAATATCATCATGGTCACCAGCGATACATCTTGCACGGTTTAAAGACTTAGCAAGGTGCTTATACAGAATTTCATTCACTAGGGAACTCTTTCCTGAACCCGATACACCTGTTACACATGTAAATACTCCAAGTGGTATATCAACATCAATATTTTTAAGATTATTCTCCCTTGCACCCTTAACAGTTATCCAGCCTGTCGGCTTTCTTCTCTTCGCCGGCACTGGAATCCTGATTCTTCCGCTAAGATATGCACCTGTAAGCGAATCCTTGCATGCCATAATATCAGCTGCTGTTCCTGTCGCAACGACTTCTCCACCATTACGTCCGGCACCCGGTCCTATATCAACAATATAATCTGCGGCACGCATAGTATCTTCATCGTGTTCAACCACAATAACTGAGTTACCAAGGTCACGCAAATGTATAAGTGTCCCAAGCAACTTGTCGTTATCTCTCTGATGAAGTCCGATACTTGGCTCATCAAGTATATAAGCCACACCAACAAGTCCTGAACCTATCTGTGTCGCTAGTCTTATTCTCTGTGCCTCTCCTCCTGAAAGCGTACCTGTAGCTCTTGATAATGAAAGATAATCAAGTCCTACATCCATAAGAAACTGTATTCTTGCCTTAATCTCCTTAAGTATATCTGCACCGATAAACTTCTGTCTGTCTGTAAGCTCAAGCTCATCTAAGAACTTCTTTAACTTAACAATAGACATATCCGTAATCTGATATATATTCTTATCTGCTATCGTAACAGCAAGAGATGATGGCTTTAATCTCTGTCCGTGGCAGGATTTACAAGGTCTTATTCGCATGAATTCCTCATACTGCTGCTTTGCACTGTCTGAGTAAGTTTCCCTATATCTTTTCTCCATATTATGGATAAGGCCTTCAAATGCTATATCGTATTCTCCAACGCCTCTCTGACCTTTGTAATGCACTTTAACACTCCTGCCATTAGTACCATTTATAATCATATCCTTAATATCATCTGGATAATCCTTAAATGGTGTTGATAAGCTGAAGTTATATTCCTTTGCAAGTGCACTCATAATAGCCCTTGAAAAGCTGCCCTCATCCTTTACAGACTGCCATCCCATACCAACTATAGCTCCCTCATCGATGCTTAATGAATCATCTGGTATAAGAAGCTCTGCATCAAAATTCATTGTATAACCAAGTCCGTAACAATCAGGACACGCACCAAATGGATTGTTGAACGAAAAGCTTCTTGGCTCTATCTCATCTATGCTTATGCCACAATCCGGACACGAAAAGCTCTGTGAAAAGTTAATCGGCTCACCATCTATAACATCAACTGTCATAAGTCCCTCTGCAAGCTTAAGTGCTGTTTCTATTGAGTCTGTAAGTCTTTTGTTAATTCCATCTTTAACTACAAGACGGTCAACAACAATTTCTATATTATGCTTCTTGTTCTTATCAAGATTTATCTCATCTGTAAGCTCATACATATTGCCATCAGCAATAACTCTTACATAACCACTCTTTTTAGCCTGTTCAAAAAGCTTCTTATGTTCACCTTTTCTTCCTCTTACAACTGGAGCTAATATCTGTATCTTTGTTCTTTCTGGAAGCTCCATAATAGTATCAACCATCTGGTCTACAGTCTGCTTGTTGATTACTTTGCCACACTTAGGACAATGTGGTGTACCTATTCTTGCATATAATAATCTGAAATAATCATATATCTCTGTAACAGTTCCAACTGTTGAACGTGGATTTCTGTTAGTTGACTTCTGGTCTATGGAAATAGCTGGTGAAAGTCCTTCTATGCTCTCTACCGCCGGCTTTTCCATCTGTCCTAAGAATTGCCTTGCATATGAAGATAATGACTCCATATATCTTCTCTGACCTTCTGCATATATAGTGTCAAAGGCAAGACTTGACTTACCAGAACCAGACAGACCTGTAAGTACTACAAGACTGTCCCTTGGTATATCTACATCAATATTTTTAAGATTATGCTCACTTGCACCTCTTATTCTTATATAATTCCTGTAATCGCCTTTTTCCATATTCTATTTTCTCCGTTATTTCTTCTTTCTTAATCCTTAATCATTTCAGGTACTTAAGGCTTTTTCTGTAATCAGCAACTGCTTTTTATAATTCTGACTGCGTAATATTGCTTTTGAACTTATAGCCTCACCTTGTATAACAGATATTAATTCTATCTGCCTGACTTCTTATCCTCATAAATATACTTATTAATCTCAATCATCTTATCACGAAGCATAGCCGCCTGTTCAAAGTCAAGCTCTGCTGCAGCCTTACGCATATTTTTCTCAATCTGCTTCTTAACCTTTTCAAGATCTTTAATGCTCATAGATTCATAATCTACATCAAGCCTTCCATTTGAATTATCTGCTTCTGCTGCCTTAGATATACTTATAAGATCTCTTACTGCCTTCTTTATAGTCTGAGGGGTTATTCCGTGTGCCTCATTGTACTCCTGCTGTATCTTTCTACGTCTTTCCGTCTCAGATATAGCCTTTTCCATAGACTCTGTTATAGTATCTGCATACATAATAACGTGTCCCTCTGCATTTCTGGCAGCTCGTCCTATCGTCTGGATAAGTGAAGTCTCTGTTCTTAAGAAGCCCTCTTTATCAGCATCAAGAATAGCCACAAGACTTATCTCTGGAATATCAAGTCCCTCTCTAAGCAGATTGATACCAACAAGCACATCGAATCCGTCAAGTCGCATATCCCTTATAATCTTCTGTCGCTCTAGTGTATCAATATCAGCATGAAGATACTTGACTCTTATGCCGACTTCCTTAAGATAATCTGTGAGATCCTCTGCCATACGCTTGGTAAGTGTAGTTACAAGTATCTTGTTCTTTTTCTCAACTTCCTTATTAATCTCACTTATAAGATCATCTATCTGACCCTCTATTGGTCTAACTGTTATCTCTGGATCAAGAAGTCCTGTAGGCCTTATAATCTGCTCTGCCCTCATAAGTTCGTGTTCTTCCTCATACCTGCTAGGCGTAGCAGATACAAAAAGCATCTGTGATATCTTGCTCTCAAACTCCTGAAAATTAAGCGGTCTGTTATCCTTCGCTGAAGGAAGCCTGAAGCCATAGTCTACAAGTGTCGTCTTTCTTGCCTGATCGCCTGCATACATTCCCCTTATCTGTGGAATAGTAATATGTGACTCATCGACAATAATCATAAAATCATCTGGAAAATAGTCCATAAGCGTATATGGTGGACACCCTGCCGGAAGCCCTGCTAAATGTCTTGAATAATTCTCAATACCTGAACAGAAGCCTGTTTCCTGCATCATCTCTATATCAAAGTTCGTTCGTTCTTCTATTCTCTGTGCCTCAAGAAGCTTATCCTCACTCTTAAAATACTCTATTCTCTCTGCAAGCTCTTTCTTTATATTCTCAATCGCCTTTTCCATCTTCTCTTTTTCAACAACATAATGTGAATTAGGAAATATAGCAACATGGTCAAGGTTACATTTAACCTCACCGGTAAGAGAATCAATCTCGCTTATCCTGTCTATCTCATCACCAAAAAACTCTACTCTCACAGCATCTCCACTGGAAGCTGACGGATATATCTCTACAACATCTCCCCTTACCCTGAATGTTCCTCGCTTAAAATCCTGGTCATTGCGCATATACTGTATATCTATAAGCTTTCTTATCATTTCATCCCTGTCTTTTTCCATACCTGGACGAAGTGAGATAACCATATTCTTATAATCAATAGGTGCACCTAATCCATATATACATGAAACTGAAGCAACTATGATTACATCATTTCTTTCAGACAGTGCCGCTGTTGCTGAATGTCTTAACTTATCTATCTCGTCATTAATCGAAGAATCCTTGGCTATATAAGTATCGCTCTGTGGCACATAAGCCTCCGGCTGATAATAATCATAATAAGAAACAAAATACTCTACTGCATTCTCAGGAAAGAATTCTTTCATCTCGCTATATAACTGTGCCGCCAATGTCTTATTATGACTGATAATAAGTGTTGGCTTCTGCACATACTGTATTATGTTCGCCATAGTAAATGTCTTACCAGAGCCTGTAACACCGACAAGTGTCTCGAACTGATTACCCTCTTCAAATCCCTGCACAAGCTTCTCTATTGCACGTGGCTGATCTCCTGTCGGTTTATAAGGAGCGTGTAACTTGAATTCCATAACAATTCTCCCTTCGTTAATCTATAGTAAAATAGTCAACAACAATATTATTTAATAGTATTTACCTTATATATTGATTTTACTACAAATAAATGCCTTTGTCTATCAAAACAGAACATTTGTTTTATTTTATAACAAAAATTACCTGACTGCTGATACACAACAGATTTCAACAAACTGCCAATCTGCATATCAGCCATCAGGCTTACTGTAATTTATATATTTTCCATTTGCATATATTTAATTAATCTGTGCTTCCACATTCTTAATTGCCGCATCAAGCTGGGTATCAACATCTGCATCAGTATCATATTCCACTACCATATCTGGAGTAACACCTTTTCCGTGTATATCCTGACCCTTTGGTGTAAAATACTTGGCAATTGTGAACTTTATTGCACTTCCATCTGTAAGTGGTTTAACTGTCTGCACAATTCCTTTGCCATATGTCTGGGTTCCAATTATCGTTCCTTTGCCATAATCCTGTATAGCACCTGCAAATATCTCTGAGGCACTGGCACTATTGCCATTTACAATGACTGCCAGTGGCAGATTGAACTCATCATTATCCTGACCTTTATACTCTTTTCTATTGCCCTGCTTATCCTCTGTATACACAATAAGTCCGTCAGGAAGCATATATTTAAGCATACCTACAACCGTATCAAGCAATCCACCTGGATTGTTTCTTATATCAATTACAAGTCCTTTCATACCCTGTGACTGCAAATCTTCAACAGCCGCCTTGAACTGCTTTGTTGTTACCTCCTCAAACTGTGATATCGAAAGATAACCTATATTATTATCAAGAAGTGTATATGACACTGTCTTTGCTTCAACAGCATCTCTTACCGCAGAAAATGTCAGTCGCTCAGTTCCACGAATGACCTCCAGCGTGACAGATGTACCCTTGTCGCCTTTAATAAGTGCAACGGCTGATGAAAGCTCCATATCTGTTATGTCCCTGCCATCAACATTTACAACCCTGTCGCCACTCCTGAGTCCAGCCTGATAACCTGCCCCATTATCATATACATCTACAAGAAGAACACCACCTTCACCGCTAAGCTGGCAGACTGCTCCTATGCCATAGAACTTGCCATTTGTTGACTCCTTTAAGGCTTTATATTCATCCGCTGTATAATACATAGTATACTTGTCACCATATGAACTAAGATACGCCTTGTAAATGTTATCTTTGGCGGTTTCATCATCTACATCACCAAAATAAAAGGATTCAAGCACAGAATCAATTGCATTAAGCTTGCCTTCTACCTCACTTCCAATTCCGTCTGAATCTGTGACTGCATCAGATTGTATATATACATCTCCATTAACACCTATATGAATGTAGCCTTTAGCTATACACACTGCTGCCACACTTAATATTAGAAGTATAACAGCCATAAATGCTGATACAGCACCGATAATCATTCCACTTGCAAAGCCTTGTGATTTCTTCTTTCTTGGCGGCTGTGCATTTCTTCTTAAATCATTCATTCCATACAAATCACCAATATTTACACGATTATCCGAAGCACTATTATTAATTCTGTTTCCGGCATTAATGTCATTATCTGCATTAACATTATTAATTACATTAATGTTATCACCAGCATTAAAATCATCACTATTGACATTATCATTTGAATAAATGTTGTTATTTTGATTGTCCATACCTATATGCCTCTGCATTTATTAAATTTTTATTTGCTTAAGTAGTTCCAAGGTGAAACATAACTTCCGTTATATCTTACATCAAAATGTAGATGAACTCCGTCAGAATCACCTGTTGTTCCCATAAGTGCTATCTTCTGTCCCTTAGTTACATGTGTTCCTGCACTGACAAGAAGCTTTGAAGCATGCAGATATCTTGTATACAATCCACCACCATGATTAATCATAATATAATTACCCGCTGATGAACTAAATGTCGCAATTACCACATCACCATCATACGCCGCATATATAGCATCACCCGCAACGCCTCTGTTAAGTGCACCGATATCAATTCCCTTATGCGGAGAGCTTCTGCCCTCTGTATCACCATAAGGTGAGGTTATCCTTGTTGACTCTGTAGGCCACTTGAACTTTCCACCATCATATTTTACAACATTGGCACTTCCACTATTCTCCTTGGCCTTAATCTCTGCCTCTATCTTGGCAATATATTCGTCCTGAGCCTTTATATCAGCTTCTATCTTAGCTTTATAATTCTCCTGCTGCTGCTTATTCTTCTGTAATGAAGCCATTTCACTCTTCTTGGTTGACTCAAGCAGTGAAAGTGAAGCTCTCTTATCTTCAAGCTCCTCCTGCTTGGTTACAAGTGTCTCCCTGTCCGTTTCTAACTGTGCTTTGGCGACAGTTATATAAGTAACAGTAGCATTATATTTTTCAAGCATTTCCCTGTCATACTGTGAGATTTTTGTAATATATTCCGCCTTATTAAGCATATCACCCATACTCTGGGAATTCATAAGCAATGCAAAATATGTTTCATCATTATGTTCATACATAAACTGAATTCTAAGCTTCATTGAACTATACTGTTCTTCTGCCTCTATCTCTGCCTGTGCAAGCTTTTCTTCCGTATCCGCTATCTCAGCCTCTATCTGCTCAACTTGCTCATTAACCTCATTAAGCTCACCGTCAACACTGGACATCTGTGCATCAAGCTGGGCAATATAAGCTATCATATCATCGTTCTGTGCCTTTAAGTCTTCAATTATTTTCTCTGTCTGTTCATACTGGCTCTGCAAATCTTTTTTCTTGCTGTTAGCATCATTGAGATTCTGCTTATCATCTCCATATACATCATAATATGACACTGCAAAATATGGTATTACAAGCACAAGTACCATCAACAATGGAATAAGCCTTTTTGCTAATGCTCTCCTCATACAACTCCTCCATTCAGTCAGACCATTTATAAAATGCATACAAACAGCCGCTTAACAATAGCATAACAATCTATACTGTCGGATACCATTTTTATTTTTAAATAGGACTTCCACATATCATATACAATCACATAATATAATCTTCATATATAATACATAATCATATAATTCAATGCAGCAGTCCTATGTCTGGCTAATATTATCTGCTATACATTAGCGTGCTTTCTTACAGCAAAGAAGCTTCCTAATGCACCTATTCCGATACCAAGAAGAATTCCTACTGGAACCAGTATTCTGAATACATCATTAACCGGCATAAATGCAAGAATATTCTGAAGTATCGAGAACTTATTCATAACAAAATTAATAATATTCTCATATACAAATCTAAGAATAACTATTGGAATAATTGAACCAACAAGTCCAATTACAATACCTTCTACGAAGAATGGTGCATTAACAAATGCATCTGTAGCACCTATATACTTCATAATAGAAATCTCTTCTTTACGGACAGTAATACCTATTACAATTGTGTTAGTAATAAGGAATATAGATACTGCAAGAAGAATAACTATAATTGCTATTGTTATGTAACTAACAAGTCTTGCGGCACTAGCAAGTCCACTTGCTGTTGCCTCTGAACGGTTAACCTGTCTTATACCATCAAGATTTTCAAGGTATGTTACAAGTGTAGCCTGACTTGAAGCTTCATTAAGATATATCTCATATGATGAAGAATTAGCAAGAGGATTATCATCCTTGAAACCCTCTGCAAGTTCTGGGTAATCTTTAAAATACTCAGCCTTGTAATTCTCCCACGCTTCATCAGCTGATGTATAATGAATTCTTGACACTTCATTACGCTGGCTTATCGTATCGCCAAGCTTCTTAATATCTGCGTCTGTAAGTCCTTCATCGAAAAATACTGTTACGCATACTTCATTCTCAGCCTTATGAATCATATACTGAAAATTGGATACAAGTGCATAGAATACACCAAAAAGGAATATACACGCTGTAATTGTTGCTATAGACGCAAGAGAGAACAATCTATTACGATAGATGTTCTTTAATCCGTCTTTAATATGATAAAATAACGATCTAATCTTCATAGAAATAACCACCTTTTTCCAAATCACTGATAATCTTGCCTTCGCTCATAGTAATAGTTCTCTTCTTCATCTGCTGAACTATCTCCATATTATGAGTAACAACAAGTACTGTTGTTCCCTGCTTGTTAACCTGATCTAATATCTTCATAATCTCATTAGAATTAGCTGGGTCAAGGTTACCTGTAGGCTCATCGCACAATAATATAGCTGGCTTATTAACCAGTGCTCTGGCTATGGCAACTCTCTGCTGTTCACCACCTGATAACTCATTAGGAAATGACTTATACTTATCAAGAAGTCCTACCATTGAAAGCATAGCAAGAACCCTGCTCTTAATCTTCTTATTAGGAGCTTCGACAACTTTCTGTGCAAATGCAATATTATCGTATATATTACGATCTGGTAAAAGTCTGAAATCCTGAAATACAACACCGATATCTCTTCTAAGATATGGTAACTTCTTTCTTGTAAGTTTATTAAGGTACTTTTTATTAACGTATATCTTACCCGATGTTGGGTCAAGTTCCTTAAGAAGAAGCTTTATAAGAGTTGACTTACCTGAACCACTCTTACCTACTATAAACACGAATTCTCCTTTCTGAACGTGAAGATTAATTCCGTTCAAAGCAGGAACTCCAGATGTATACGTTTTGGTAACATCTTCCATTATAATCATTATTAATATTCCTCCAAATTAGTATGTATCTTTACTTTCCATATATTTCATATATTTAACTACCATAAGTGCAATCTTAAATGTTATGGCATCATCAAACACTCTCAAATCAAGGCCTGTAGTCTTCTGAAGCTTATCTAGTCTGTATACAAGAGTATTTCTGTGGATATATAACTGTCTTGATGTCTCTGATACATTAAGGCTGTTATCAAAGAACTTGTTAATTGTTGATAATGTCTCCTCATCTAAATCATCAGGTGACTTTCCGTCAAATATCTCTCTTATGAACATCTGACAAAGTGGAAGTGGAAGCTGATATATTAAACGTCCAATACCAAGTCTGTTATATGCAACAACATTCTTGTCACTATAGAATATCTTGCCTACATCAAGAGCCATATTAGCTTCCTTGTAAGAACGTGATACTTCTCTTATATCATTAACAATAGTACCATAAGCAATATGAGCAGAACTCATAGCCTCTGTATTTAACATATCTATAATAACTTCTGCTGTCTTATCAAGGTCTTCGTAAGTTTCATTACTCTTAACCTCTCTGACAAGTATTATACTCTTCTCGTCAACTGCTGTGATAAAATCCCTTGTTCTTGAAGCAAATAAAGTTCTTATTGTCTCTAATGCATTAATATCTTTCTCGTGCTTAGTCTCAATAATATATACAACTCTCTTTACATCCGTATCAATATGAAGCTTCTCAGCTCTTGTATACATATCAACCCTTAGAAGATTATCAAGAAGAAGATTCTTTATAAAGTTATCCTTATCAAATCTTTCCTTATAAGCAACTAAAAGATTCTGTATCTGAAATGCTGCAAGCTTTCCTAACATAAATACATCATCAGTTGTTCCCTTAGCCAATATTATATACTCAAGATTGCCATCTTCAACAACCTTAAAGAACTGATATCCATTAACCACCTGACTATCTGCTGGTGAATCTATAAATACAAGTGCATCTGCTGTACATTCAGCAACATTATCAAATGTCTTAGCTACAACCTTGCCCTCTGCATCAATAACACATAAATCAACTCGTGATATTTCTTTTAACCCATCAACGGTTGTCTGTAAAATCTGATTTGAAATCATATTATACTCCATTCCTTCGCATCTTTTTGACATTTACTATATCATTGTAAAGCAAAATGACAAAAAAAAAAAGAGGAAATGTATAGAAATTATACACTTCCTCTAAATTTTATAAAATAATTATATTTGAATAATACAAACATCTAATTATGTATAGTAATTAGTGAGTAATTACCATTTCTGTTTCCTTATCAAATACATGAAGTCTTGCAACATCCATAGCGAATTCAACTTCATCACCTGGACGAGCTGTTGTTCTAGGATTAACCTTAGCTGTACATGTAACATCACCAATTTCATAGTGAAGGTTAACTTCAGCACCAAGTAATTCATATACTCTGATTGTTGACTTAAACTTAGTATCCTGATGAGCAGCGATAAATTCTGGATCATCTTTAACGTCTTCTGGACGGATACCAACTACAACTGTCTTTCCAACATAACCTTCATCGATAAGCTTCTTGCTCTTTTCAGCTGGAAGTTTGATAACAACTTCTTCGCTCATCTTAAGAACTGCCTGTGAACCTTCCTGAGCTACTGTAGCGTCGATAAGATTCATCTGAGGTGAACCAATGAAACCAGCAACGAAAATGTTGTTAGGTGTATTGTAAAGGTTCTGAGGTGTATCTACCTGCTGTATAATACCATCCTTAAGAACTACGATTCTTGTACCAAGTGTCATAGCCTCTGTCTGGTCATGTGTAACGTAGATGATTGTTGTCTGTAATCTCTTATGAAGCTTAGAAATCTCAACACGCATCTGAACTCTTAACTTAGCATCAAGATTTGAAAGAGGCTCATCCATAAGGAATACCTTAGGACTACGAACGATAGCACGTCCCATAGCAACTCTCTGTCTCTGACCACCTGAAAGAGCCTTTGGCTTACGATCAAGTAAGTGCTCGATATCAAGAATCTTAGCAGCTTCATGAACTGACTTATCTATTTCATCCTTAGGTACCTTTCTTAACTTAAGACCAAATGCCATATTGTCATATACTGACATATGTGGATATAACGCATAATTCTGGAATACCATAGCGATATCTCTATCCTTAGGCTCTACATCATTAACGAGCTTGTCTCCGATCCATAATTCACCAGAACTGATTTCTTCAAGACCAGCGATCATACGAAGAGTTGTAGACTTACCACAACCAGATGGTCCTACGAAGATAATAAATTCCTGATCTGCGATTTCAAGGTTGAAATCTTTAACAGCTACAAAGCCGTTAGGATATACTTTACAAACATTTTTAAGTGATAAACTTGCCATTGAAAACTTTCCTCCTAAAATATAAAAAGCGTATGCACGCTTTCTGATACTGCTTATTCTACACTAAATGCCTGTCCTTGGCTATATGGTAATTAGCCAAATATCGCAGTTGCTTTTTTATCACTTTTACCATAATTATTAAATTGATGTGTATTTTGCACAAATTTACTCAATCAATCTTCACTAACATCACCAAAACTCTTAACTTTCATATGCCATCTTATAATAAATTCAGCTATAAAAGTTGTTATAACAATCGCCAGAATTGCATACATCGTAACCCTTATTCCAAATGCAAATGCCCCTGCTATTATTATAAGAGCATCAATTATATTCATAATTACAACCACACTTAAATATCTGCTTCTTTCAACAATTAGACCCGCCAGCAGATCCGTTCCCCCCGTCGTAATCTCAGTCCTTAATACCATTCCAATACCAACCCCTGCCATTATGCCTCCAATTATGGCAGTCTTTAAATAACTTACATCTACTCTTGTATCTGCTGGAAGTACTGCCATAAAAAATGTAAGCAGTGCATCAGCAGCAAGCGTATCTTTAATATAATCTATGCCTTTTTTGCAGTATGCCCATATGAATAAAGGAATATCAAGAATAATATTAGTGAACCATATCGGTATGCCAGATTGCGGAAGCCACCCCGACTTCCAGCTTTCCTTTGCAATTAATGACAATCTTCTTATTATGATACTTATTCCTGATATTCCGCCTGTAACCATTCCAGCAGAATCATATATGCTTTTATATGCAATTGCCATAAGAAATGTTCCTGTAATTATATATATCCATTTTAAATTAATATTTTTAACATTCTCTTTTATTATCATTATCCATATTTCCTGGTCTATGTCTTATTATCTTTATTATCCAGCCTCCCTGCTTATTGTCCTGTTACTATTTTTTGCAGTATCTTTATATATATTCAGCTATTTACCCTTGCATTATGGCTGTTATGTGCTTATAATTATATTAATCTATTAATTATTCCAAAGAAGAGAGGATTTATATATGGACATAGCTGGATTATCTACTAACTTAAGTACAATCAATGTAGTGAATGATGTTCAGGTTGCTGTGCTCAGACAATCTCTTGACACTCTTGAGACATCAGGAGACAGTCTTACTAAGATGATGGAAGCATCTGTTAATCCTGAATTAGGACAGAATATTGATATTCGTATATAACAGAATATTTCTTACTCCTTTTATCTGATACATTAAACCAATAATACGCCGTCAATTATCTTTATTGATAACTGACGGCGTATTATTCTGCATACGAATTATGCTCATTATTAATTATCTTAACTCATTTAATTTCCCAATTAAAATATTTCACTTACAATCATATATATAACAACTGCAATAACTGTAACGATTGCTGGAACTGTCATAATCTTCTGCTGAGGAACTGACTGTTCTGACGCAGCATTTTCTTGCACTCTGAAAGATTTCACATCATTAACGATATATTCCCATCTTCCATTATGCTGTGCCATTTTCTTAATGCACAGATACACAAGCGACATAAATCCAATCGATACTCCAAGAAGCATAGCAAGTGTCAGTAACATAGAAATTGACGAACTCTGTACTACTGTTTCACCAGCCGCTTCCTGCATTGTATCATAAGTACCTGTAATCTTAAGAAGCTGTATAATCGTAATTGAATAAGTATTAATCGCAAAATGTGCAAGCACTGATGACCATATAGAACCTGTAGCCTCTACCAAAAACGCAAATACAACACCAATGACAAATGCATAACAGAACTGGTTAATATTAAGGTGGAATAGTCCAAACACAAGGCCACTCATAAGAGCTCCCTTTAATACTCCGCATTTTCTATACGTTCCATAAAACAAGCCTCTGAATATGAATTCTTCAACAAGTGCTGGTATAACTGCCATAAGTATAATCTGTACCACAAATGGATATGTTAGCAACGTCTGTGATGCCGCTTCAAGATAATTCTTTGAAAAAAGCATTGAAACGTTGTTAATAAACAGCACCATAGGTATCATCATATAACCCGCAAGTATAGAAACAATTACATCTTTAAATGCAATTATATGATATTGCATATCACGCTTTATGCTTATTCCCATAACAGCAATATATATAAGCCCTATTACAATAATGACTGCCTCGCTGATAACGTAAGACACCCAGCCTGGTATATGAATACCCAGCTGATTAATTGCCACAACCATCAGCAATGATACTAATGATGAAAGAAATACATACGAAACAATCAATACCGGCATAAAACAATTAATCTTTTTTACTTCCATGCGATAGCTTCCACTTCAAGTAATACATCTTTAGGAAGTCTTGCAACTTCTACACAAGAACGAGCTGGAAATGGTTCTTTGAAGTACTTCTTATAAATTTCATTAATCTTTCCAAAATCATTCATTTCTTTAATAAATACTGTTGTCTTTACAATATTCTCAACCTTTGAACCTGACTCTTCTACAAGATTGCAAAGATTTTTAAAAGCCTGTTCTGCCTGAGCCTCTACTCCGCCCTCAGCAATTTCTCCTGTTGCTGGAATAACCGGAATAACACCTGATGTATACACCATTCCATTAATCTCAATAGCCTGTGAGTATGGTCCAATTGCACTTGGAGCTTTGTCTGTACTAATAACTTTCTGCATATTATCCTCCTTCTAATGCCTTCGCATATATAAAAGTTGATGTGTAACTGTGCATATCTAATCTGAAATCACACATATATCATTCACATCAGGTTAAATTGTATAACAATAGTTATCTTTATTCAAGAAATATTGTTTTAGAACTATTATTATTTTCATTTTAGAACAATTATTATTTTAAAACTATTGAATTCTCTGTAATAACAACCTTTTCCTGCTTTAAAAGTCTTCCTACTGCTCTCTTAAAAGCATTCTTGCTCATATTAAAATACTTCTTTATAACCTCCGGGTCTGCCTTATCTGTAAATCCAAGGCTTCCACCAAGCTCAACTATCTTATTATAGATAAGTGTTGAATCTTCGTCCATCTGTATATAAGCTTTCTGATGTATACTTATTGTTATTTTATTATCTTCCCTTACCTTTATAACTCTTCCGTGGACTACATCTCCGATTTTGATATCATCTGACATTTCATTTCTTGTTATAAATCCGTAGTATTTATCATCAATAGCCACATATATTCCGTGTTCTGGCTTAATTCCAATAACAGTTCCTGATACAGCACTATCCTTTACATACTTATCTGTAGTCTGAAGATATCTGCTTACCTTCATTGTTGCGGCAAGTCTGTTGCTCCTGTCTATATATAAAGCTACAAGGTATTCATCACCCGTATTAACGTGTGTTGTCTGTTCCCTGTAAGGAAGCAGTAAATTCTTCTCAAGTCCCCAGTCAAGAAATGCACCTATACTGCTTACCTCTGACACTTTAAGTCTTGCAAGTCCGCCTAACTCAATCTTAGGTGTGTTAGTTGTAGCTATAAGCCTGTCGCTTGAATCCCTGTATACAAATACCGTAAGTGCATCTCCTATCTCTATATCTTCAGGCACCTGCTTCTTTGGAAGAAGCACCTTATCATCTTCTGTCCCAAGATATACACCGAAATCAGTCTTCTTTATTATATTAAGACATTGTGTTTTACCCAATTGTATCATAACTGCCTCCTTTAATTATTATAACCCCCGATGAATACTTTTCTGACAGCCGCAGTGCAAACCTGCCCGAAAGTATATTCAATAAAAAATTCTATAGGAATTTCCTGTTAAACAAAAAACCCTCGCAATAAATGCGAGGGTACAAGCTGGGCTTGAGGGATTCGAACCCCCGAAATGCTGGAATCAGAATCCAGTGCCTTACCACTTGGCGAAAGCCCATTGTCGTGACAACAAAATGAATTATATACTATCATTTTACAAAATGCAAGTGTTTTTTTGAATTTTTTTGAAAATTTTGAATTTTTTTATCTGTGATTAAATTAAGTGCCTTAAAAAGCATATAATACCGCCTTTAACGCCTTACAATCCGTACCGTTCCATCTGTGTCAGTTCCAAGATTTGGAGAATCTACAAAGAACTTATATTGTTCAAGAACTTCATCTTTCTTCATATCTGTAAGCGCTTTACTAACATTAATATCTTCATAATCCCTAGTCGCACCCTCAAGATTGAATTCATTCCCTTTCTTGAAGTCAAATGTAAAATTCTTAGGATCAGAATGTCTTGGTGTTTTATCAGCTTCCTTAACCTGTTCGTCATCTGCATATACATCATCTACAGACTTATCACTGGCAGCTTCTGCATTATCAAGCTTTGAATTAATGCCGGATGACGAAACATTAGTGTCTGTATCCTGATTATCTTTTATAACAGTTATGTCATTATTATAATTAACACTTTTAATACTATAACTTCCTGCTCCTATAACAGTCATAACCAGACCCCTTTCCTAATCATTTTTTACTACATACGATTGATATATCGGGCAAGCTTTATACTTTGTTAACCCATGATTATAGGAAATCCCTCTTTATATTCTTTAATAATAAATGGATTTTCCTTTGCATAATTATATATAACCTCACCTAAGCCGTTATTCACAAGCTCTTTTAACTCCTCTGACGGCTCTCTTCCTATCGAAGGACAAGTTGGTGTAAGTGCTATTACAAGCCTGTCGCCTTTTCTCATTATTCTAAGAGGCCATATCTTACAATCAAATGGTTTGTCCTCTTGTGAAAGAATACATCCCTTATGTTCATCAAGGTAATCACAAGCTGCTTCTTCCTCACTATCCTGTGTACAATATTTGTGTAAAAACTTCATCTGCCCATACTCTCCCTGCATCTGAAAATCTGATTTGACACCATATTCATTATCCTTTGATAATTTTTCACACTCATTTTTAGGAAATAAAGGTGTTTCCCAAAGACTGCACCTTCTAAACGAACAGCAAAAACGGCATTTTGCACAAGTTTCTTTTGATAATACCTTTGACAGCATATTGTATATTACTCCTTATTCTTACGCATATATTATTCTACACGCATTTTATTTCACTCTCACACCATATTTTTTAAGCATAAACTTAGGATGATATGACTCCTTCGCCTTTCTTAAACCTGGTATGTTAATATCTTCTTCCCTGTTAATAAATTTAACATCTTTAAGCGTTGAAGCATACATCTGGTTAATCGCGGCAAATCCACCATTAACAGCATATTCCCCGACTGCCTTCTCAAAATGTATATCGACCGCAGCATCATTAATATATGATGCTATTGTCATAGCCACAGGAACATTATTCGCATAAATAATTCCACCAGAAAGCGATAATTCTTCAAAATTATCAACGGCTTCCCTTATTGCCTCATATTCCTTCATTGCAGAAGTGTCGTCCTGCTGTAAGCGGTCATAATACCACTCTTCTTCTATAATCATAACATCATCAAGATTACCATTTCCTATTTCACAGAACATATAATCCTCATATGTCCTTTTAAATTTGGAAACGTGGTTCTTCTTCTTATGATATGTTCTTCCACTAAGCAGTGAAAGCTCTGGCTGTCCATATATATAATCGTAATCGCCTGCATCTGATGAACTCTCTGTCCTGCCTGCAAATGTATTCTCTAATATTTCTTTCTGTTCCTCTGTCACAAAACAGAACTCCAATGGTCTGTTCATTTGCTTAGCGTCCTGCTCTATTGCATAAAGCGCGGATAACACATCTTTTCTTCCCAATGGAAAGGTATATCCTTTTCTATTGCCAAGCCCCTCATAATATCTTATGAGTAAATCCTTATAATATGTCACTTTTATATTATATTTGCTTCTTAACAGGTATATATTGGCAAATGCCGCGTCACTCCCTATATATTGTGACTCTTTTACGCACTTTTCTATCCATTCTTTATCACTAAGCTTTGGAGTATTCCAATCTAACATACACATCTCCATTTCTAAAGCACATAGGGCTTATGATAATTATCTGACATTCTAGCACACACATTTATAATAAACAACTATTCCCTATATAAATTATGTGTTAAACCTCTGTAAAATCCCCATAAAATTAACTTTTCTTTTTTATTTGACATATAGCTTATTGTATATCATACTATACTTATAGTATATAAGATAGTATATTTCCTGCTATATTACATACCATTAGATAGTACAGTTTAGTGTCATATCAACAACCAATTTTTGATAATAACGGAAAGCTTACTTTGCCAAGCTTTCCATTATCTGTTATTTAATACAATTTTTATTGAAATAATCTACCTAAAATATTATATTGTATTGAAAGACTATATCGAAAGGAGATGTCTTTTCCTTAAAGACACAGAATATGAACAAAAAAAATATTATTTTAATTCTTGTAGGAATATTAATTATTTCTATGCGTTTCAACGTAACATTTGGTCATATTAATATTGATGTAACTAATGACTGCGTTGGTTTTCTCTTAATTATAATTGGCGTACTTCCAATGATTAACCGTAACTCCAGATTCAAGAAATCCGGCATTGTTGCTATTGTCGGCTTTATTGCTTCTGTCATCGCACAGATCATCAACTTTATTGACTGGCAGGAAGCCGCTGGCTCAATGCTTACTATTTCACTTGGAATAACTGTAATATTTGCAATCTATTTTACTTATTATTTTACAGAAGCACTTATTATGGAATCTAATATTCAGGAGAAATCTGCTGTAACACGTAATTATCAAATGACCTGGCTTATTTTATCGGCTGCTGTATTTGCACATTTTATGATATTTGGTTCAACAATTTCTTTATATTCAATACTTGTTGAAGCTCTCGTTGGAATATGTGCTTTATACTACTGCTTCACAGTTTACAGCTCAAGCAAACAGCTTTATGAAGATTAATTTTATGAATATTAATAATGCATTTTTAACAAATTCACTATGCACTAGAAGCGTGCGCAGAAATGAGGCTTAATTATGAAAAAACTCGAAATAATTATACGTCCAGAAAGACTTGACGATTTAAAGGTAATTCTTAACAATAACAACGCTCACGGGCTTATGATTACTAATATAATGGGTTACGGAAGCCAGAAAGGACATAAGCAGGTATACAACGGCGTTGACTTCGGCGGCAACCTGCTGCCTAAAGTAAAGGTTGAATCTATTGTATCTGATGAAACCTACGAACAAATCATTGACCAGATTATCGAAGAAATCAACACTGGTGTATATGGCGATGGCAAAATCTTTGTCTATGAAGTAACTGATGCCATTCGTATTCGTACTGGCGAACGTGGAGAAGATGCTCTTTAGGACTGTCCTGACTATAATAAATAAGAGCTGGAAGCATACCTCCAGCTCTTATTTATTATAGAAGTTTGAATTTACAGACTTTTTTCATAATCTCGAAAGTTCACTATTTACTTTCCTTCTTTATCATTCCCTACTATACCTTCTGTTACCTCATTCATAAAATCATCAAGCATTGTGTCTATTTTATCTTTTACATAATCATAATTAATTGTATCTGACAATTTAGGATTTTGTAACTTTTTAACCTCTCTTTCTACCATTTCCTGACAACTTCCAACATCGTTAGTATATGATACCTGCATTCTGTCATTCTCAAAATTAAGATTTCCTGTTGTATATGGTAAATTCAAACCTTCGTGTATTCTTTTTTCATCATAATGTTCAAACAAATGTTCCAGCGCCCTCTTTGCTTCTACATAATAAGATGGGTCTTCTTGTATTTTCTTAATTACCCCCACATCTATAAATACATTCTTTTTACTCGGATTTC
>ULON01026138.1_pt1 | contig 41292 bp, 28 predicted proteins | sample 1952571 | NCBI WGS metagenome assembly ULON01 (sample SAMEA4835603, study PRJEB28245) | human gut metagenome | biome: gut microbiome; material: fecal sample | place: Denmark | collected 2008
GTCTTGATTGACTACACCATTATTATACTAGGAGGAAAAACATGGGAGAAACACTAGGAAGAGTACACTCGGTAGAAAGCTTCGGTTCAGCCGACGGCCCGGGAGTGAGATATATAGTATTTTTGAAGGGCTGCAATATGCGCTGTAAATACTGCCACAATCCGGATACATGGGCCAAATGCGGCGAAAATGACGGTGCAAAGCTGATGACACCGCAGGAGGTGCTAAAGACCGCCATGCGCTATAAAGCGTACTGGAAGCAAACAGGCGGCATTACAGTAAGCGGAGGTGAAGCACTTTTGCAGATAGACTTTGTCACAGAGCTATTTAAGCTTGCAAAGGAAAAAGGTGTAAACACATGCCTTGACACATCAGGAAATCCGTTTACCGTGGAAGAACCGTTCTTCGGCAAATTTAATGAGCTGATGAAATATACAGATCTCTTCATGCTGGACATCAAGCATATAGATGACGAGGAGCACAAAAAGCTTACGGGACAGACAAATAAGAATATCCTTGATATGGCACAATATCTCTCAAAAAACGGTAAAAAAATGTGGATACGTCATGTGCTTGTGCCTGGAATCACCACGGATGAGAGATATTTAAAGCAGCTTAGAGAGTTTATCGACACACTTAAAACGGTGGACAGGGTTGAGGTGCTGCCGTACCACACACTTGGGGTGTTCAAGTGGAAGGAGCTTGGTATACCATACCAGCTTGAAGGGGTGGAGCCTCCTACAGAGGAACAGATAGAATGTGCAAAAAAGGTTTTAAATTGTCGGAATTAGTTTTTTAATACCATTGCTAACAACTCATTAAGTTGATAAAATATAATAAGTAACTATTATTTTACACCGATGCTGCCTTCGTTTGTATGTGAGGTGACACTTGGCTATATGCTTGCGTATCGCAACTGTAAATGTGCTGAACAGTTAAAATTTAAAATAACAATTTGCGGGAGTTACAACATGGGAAAACCAGATATCATTTACGAAGACAACGACATAATCGTCTGCTACAAACCGGCGGGAATTGCTACACAGACCAGGCGTATAGGGCAGCAGGATATGGAGAGCTTCATAAGAAATTACAGGGCGGCTAAAAATGAGCCGCCCTATGTCGGTATAGTGCACAGACTCGACCAGCCGGGAGAGGGCGTGATGGTATTTGCCAAGAATCAGAAAGCCGCGGCATCCTTGAGCAGGCAGATAAAGGAGCATACAACCGAGAAATATTATCGTGCGGCAAGCAGAGGTCAGGGAGTGTCAGGAGCAGATAAGGAAGAAGCTAATAAAGAAGATAATCATGATCTGGCATGGCATACTCTCACAGATTATATCTCCTTCGACAAGCTTACCAATACATCTAAAATCACAAGCGAAAAAGACAAGCTGGCAAAAAAAGCAGTGCTTCAGTACAGGATAATATCAAATGAATGCAATAAAACAGAATTTGACATAAAGCTTCTCACCGGAAGGCACCATCAGATACGTTTGCAGCTTGCAAATATTGGCTATCCACTGATAGGAGATACCAAGTATGGGAAGCCTGCCTCAAATAACTCAGGAACGGGAAGCAAATCCGGACGCACCGGTGGCGGTGTGAGGGAGCAGCTTGCACTTTGCTCCTACAAGCTTGTTTTTGACCATCCTGCGACAGGGGAGAGGATGACATTTGAATTACCATAGTGCTGTTGGGAATAAGATGAATTAAAGTGTATGGTCTTTTTTATATGAAGAAAAATACAGTAGACAATATTATTTATATTATCTATTATAAGTTCATAGGTTAGTTACTTGAGTGGTTAACCATGCAACCATACCGCAAATATGAGCGAAATTAGCTGTGTAGCAGCGATGCTAAACAGAGTGCAGATAAAGTACAAATATCGTGCGGTTTTGCGAATGTGTGTGGTGGTTCTGGATAGTTACGATAATAAAAAGTACAACAAGTAGGTAATTGCGGAACAAGTGCGCACTCCTGATTAAAAAGCGGTAAGAATTCTGCAACGGAATAATTAATGAAGATGATAACATACGTTCCGGTCATTCCATGGCTGTTCAGGGATATGCCACTATACAAAGCAAAAGCTCTGGAAATCAACTCCATACTTTAATGGTATTTGATGGTTGGAATGAATATGTACGATATTTAAATTTAGATTTTGGAAACTGGACTGATTTGCGAGGTACAACTTTTAATGGATAAAAAAAAGCGACTACTTATTCTAATATTTGTATTAATATTAAGCGGAATTGTTGTGATATTCATACATAAAAATGGTTCCATGAAAGGAGATTCTATTATGGAAGAAAATGCTATTTCCGGAGATGATAATACTCATTGGTTCCATTCAAACGGTATCATCACATCCATAGATAACTCTCAAAAAAAAATCTGTGTTGATATCAGTCAAAATAATAATTTTTTTGATGGTACCAATATTACATTAAATTGCAACAAATCATCTCTCGACATTACATATTTAGAGGCTGGTCAAGAAATTACTTTCTATTTCTTTGAGAATAATGTACTTGACACTGAAGTTGCAATAGAGAAACTAAATATCGTTACACCATAACCTTTAGGGATTAGATAGTGTTCATCTAATCCCTTTTATTATGCTATGACATAATATTGGCACATCTCTGTGATTGAAGTGTAAATTTACACATGCTACAATAAGTATTGCTTATAGTTTTCTTTATTTTCAGCACCTATAAATGGTGCTTTTTTGTACCCGTAATTCATTCAATCACTGACAACTGGTTCTAAGTATTTTATACGTACAGCATACTTAACCATATACCAAACGTAAACTGTACATACAGCCATACGTATAACGTTTTCTATTTGTATAGAAAAGAGGCGGAGCATGTGAATGAAATTCTGAATCAGGAGAAATCAATCTATATTCAGATAAGCGAAATGATAGAAAACGACATACTGCGGGATGTGCTTTTGGAGGATGAGCGCGTGCCGAGCACAAACGAGCTTGCAAAGCTGTATGCGATAAATCCGTCTACAGCGGCAAAGGGCATAAATATACTTGTGGATGCAGGAATTTTGTATAAGAAAAGAGGGATTGGAATGTTTGTGAGTGACGGAGCAAAGGAAGTAATAAGGACAAAGCGGAAAGCCCGTTTTTGTTGAAGCTGAACAATATGACGTAGCGAAAAAATAAAAACTAGAAAATTTTCGTCTACATGACGAAAAACAGTAAAATTTTTAATGTTTATCGAAAAATATTCTATAGTGATTCCCGAAATATTTTTGTATACTAGCCTTACCAACAAAACAAAGGGGGACAAAAATATATGAAGAAAAAATTTGTTGCAATCATGATGGTAGCTGCTATGGCAGCGTCAATGGCCGCTTGTGGATCAGATGGGGGTTCTTCTGATACACAGAAAGGGGGAAGCAGCACAACGACATCAGATGTTGCAAACAAGGACAAGCCACTTGTGTGGTTCAACCGTCAGCCATCAAACAGCTCAACAGGAGAGCTTGACATGACAGCACTCAACTACAACAAGGATACCTATTATGTAGGTTTCGATGCTAATCAGGGAGCTGAACTTCAGGGAGAAATGGTAAAAGAGTATATCGAGAAGAACATCGATACGATCGACAGAAATGGGGATGGCGTTATCGGATATGTACTTGCAATCGGTGATATCGGACACAACGATTCAATTGCAAGAACAAGAGGTGTTCGTAAAGCTCTTGGAACAGGCGTAGACAAGAGCGGCGAGATTGACAGTGCTCCGGCAGGAACAAACTCAGACGGAAAAGCAGCTGAGGTTCAGGACGGCAAGATTACTGTAAACGGCAAAGACTATGTAGTAAGAGAGCTTGCTTCACAGGAGATGAAGAACTCAGCAGGAGCTACATGGGATGCAGCTACAGCAGGAAATGCAATCGGAACATGGTCATCATCATTTGGCGAGTCAATCGACGTAGTTGTTTCTAACAACGATGGAATGGGAATGTCAATGTTCAATGCATGGTCAAAGGACAACAAGGTTCCAACATTCGGATACGATGCCAACAGTGATGCAGTAGCAGCTATCGCAGAGGGCTATGGCGGAACAATCAGCCAGCATGCTGACGTTCAGGCTTACCTCACACTTCGTGTACTTAGAAACGCACTCGATGGTGTAGATATTGATACAGGTATCGGCACAGAGGATGATGCAGGAAACGTATTAAGCGATGATGTATATGTTTACAAGGATGATGAGAGATCTTACTACGCATTAAACGTAGCAGTTACAGCAGATAACTACAAGGATTTCACAGATTCAACAGTTGTATGGGCACCTGTTTCAACACAGCTTGATTCAGCAAAGCACCCTACAAAGAAGGTATGGCTGAATATCTACAATGCTTCAGATAACTTCTTAAGCTCTACATATCAGCCACTCTTACAGAAGTATGATGATCTCTTAAATCTTGATGTTGAGTACATCGGTGGTGATGGACAGACAGAGTCTAATATCACAAACAGACTTGGAAATCCAAGCCAGTACGATGCATTCGCAATCAACATGGTTAAGACAGATAATGCAGCTTCTTATACAGCTCTTTTGAACCAGTAAAAGTATTTAAAGCACTTAGTTGGGGAGGAAAAAATCTCTCCCCAAAATAAAGTGTATACAGACGACAGCAAATATAGAGTTAGGAGCAGGAAGTATGGGCGATAAGAATAATGAAAACATCTTATCGATTCGTGGCATGAGCAAGTCATTTGGACGAAACAGGGTTCTTGACCACATCAATTTAGATGTGAAAAAAGGTACTGTAATGGGTCTCATGGGGGAGAACGGAGCCGGTAAGTCGACAATGATGAAATGTCTTTTTGGTACATACCAGAAGGACGAGGGAACTATATATCTGGACGGAAAAGAGGTAAGCTTTTCGGGTCCTAAGGATGCACTGGAAAATGGAATAGCGATGGTGCATCAGGAGTTGAACCAGTGTCTTGAGAGAAATGTCGTAGACAATCTGTTTCTCGGAAGATATCCGGTCAATTCATTTGGTATGATTGATGAGGGACGCATGAAAAAAGAAGCGTCTGAATTATTCAGAAAGCTGGGAATGACAGTTAATCTCGAGCAGCCGATGAAAAATATGTCAGTATCACAGCGACAGATGTGTGAGATTGCAAAGGCAATATCATACAACTCAAAGGTTATAGTATTGGATGAGCCTACATCATCACTTACGGTACAGGAGGTTGAAAAGCTGTTCCAGATGATGAGGATGCTTCGTGACCAGGGTATTTCACTTATCTATATTTCTCACAAGATGGATGAGATTTTTGAGATTTGTGATGAGATTTCGGTTCTTAGAGATGGAAATCTGGTCATGACAAAGAGCACAAAAGAAACAAATATGAATGAACTGATTGCAGCGATGGTTGGACGAGTACTGGAGAACAGATTCCCTCCGGTAGACAACAAACCAAAGGATGTAATCTTGTCAATACAGCATCTTTCGACAAAGTACGAGCCACATCTGCAGGACATCACATTTGATGTGCATGAGGGGGAGATATTTGGACTATACGGACTTGTCGGAGCAGGTCGTACAGAGCTTCTTGAGACGATTTTCGGAATCAGGACAAGAGCTGCGGGACGAGTATATTTTAAGAACCAGCTTATGAATTTCACCTGTGCAAAGGAGGCTATGGACTATGGCTTCGCACTTATCACAGAGGAAAGAAAAGCAAATGGACTTTTCCTTAAGGGAAACCTCACCTTTAACACAACAATCGCAAATCTCGGTGCTTATAAGAATGGACCGGCACTTTCAGACAGCAAGATGACAAAGGCCACCTCTGATGAGATAAAGATTATGCACACAAAGTGTATGGGACCGGAGGATATGATTTCGGCTCTGTCAGGAGGAAACCAGCAGAAGGTTATCTTTGGTAAATGGCTTGAAAGAGGACCGCAGATATTCATGATGGATGAGCCTACAAGAGGTATCGATGTAGGTGCCAAATATGAGATTTACGAGCTGATAATCAATATGGCAAAGCAGGGTAAGACAGTCATTGTAGTTTCATCTGAGATGCCTGAGATCCTTGGTATAACAAATCGTATCGGAGTCATGTCAAACGGACGACTCTCAGGAATTGTCAATACAAAGGAAACCAATCAGGAAGAACTGCTGAGACTCAGTGCAAAGTACCTATAATAAAGGGAGAAGACGGATATGGCTAATAGTAAGATTTTAACGGCTGAGCAGGAGCGTGCTCTGCGCCAGCCTATCGACGAATATGTTGGTGGAATACAAAAAGAAATTGATGCACTCAGAAAAGACGGAACTACAAAGGTTGTAGAGTGTCAGTCAGCGATAGCAGGCATCAAGAGAGATAAAACTCTTTCAAAGGGCGAGAAAGAGTCAGAAATAGCAGCCTGCGAGAAAGAGCTTGCAAAGGCAAAGGCTGTTGAGGCAAAGAACAAGGATGAGATTTCAAAGCTCATTGCCAAGGCTGAAAGCTATTTAAAGGAAAATTTTGATTCAAAGTATTACAATGCCGTTAAGGCAAGCTGTGAGGCGGAAAAGGCAGAGGCGCTTGCTGCTCATAATGAGAGAATGGCAGAGCTTGATAAAAAGCACAAGGCTGCTCTTGCAAAGACATCAGACAGTACTGAGATAAAGGAAGAAAACTACGTACACAAGAATCGTATTTCCAATGAGAAGCTTGAGCTCGAGAAAGAGTATCAGACGATCAAGGACAAAAAGCATGAGGCATACAGCTACAAGTATCACCTGATTGATATGCTTCGTCTTTCAAAGTTCACATTTATGGAGAAAAGAGCTCAGAAATGGGAGAATTACAAGTATACGTTCAATAGGAGAAACTTCCTGTTACAGAATGGTCTTTATATTGCAATTATACTTATATTCATAGCGCTTTGTGTCATAACACCGATAAAGAAGGGCACACCTCTTCTGACATACAACAACATACTGAATATTCTTCAGCAGGCTTCACCGAGAATGTTCTTAGCACTTGGTGTTGCAGGACTTATCCTCTTAACAGGAACGGACCTTTCTGTTGGACGAATGGTTGGTATGGGTATGACAACAGCCACAATCATCATGCATCAGGGTATTAATACAGGTTCTGTATTCGGTCATATATTTGACTTTACAGGAGTACCAACAGGTGCAAGAGTGGTTATCGCATTACTTGCATGTATCGTGCTTTGTACATTCTTCACAAGTATTGCAGGATTTTTTACAGCGAAGTTTAAGATGCATCCGTTTATTTCAACCATGGCCAACATGCTTGTTATCTTCGGTATCGTAACATATGCTACAAAGGGAGTTTCATTCGGTGCTATTGAGCCGGTTATTCCTAACATGATTATTCCAAAGTTAAATGGTTTCCCAACCATCATCCTCTGGGCAGTAGCAGCAATCGCAATTGTATGGTTTATCTGGAACAAGACAACATTTGGTAAAAACCTCTACGCAGTAGGAGGAAACCCGGAGGCAGCAGCAGTTTCAGGTATCTCAGTATTTGCAGTAACTCTCGGCGCATTCGTGATGGCCGGTATCCTTTATGGATTTGGCTCATGGCTTGAGTGTGCAAGAATGGTTGGTTCAGGCTCAGCAGCTTATGGACAGGGCTGGGATATGGACGCAATCGCAGCCTGTGTAGTTGGTGGTGTATCATTCACAGGTGGTATCGGTAAGATATCAGGTGTTGTAACCGGTGTATGTATCTTCACAGCACTCACATACTCTCTTACAATCCTTGGTATTGATACAAACCTTCAGTTCGTATTCTCAGGAATTATCATTCTTGTAGCAGTTACACTTGACTGTCTGAAATACGTTCAGAAGAAATAATATCGCAAGAAAATTTCTTTTTCATACTTCCAAAATGATCAGCAGAGATGTCAGGGTGGCATCTCTGCTTTTTGCTTTAATAGTTACACTTTTATTTATGTAAAGCTACAAAAGAATTTATCAGATGTGGTATAATATAGTATAAACAGAGTAACTATTCAGAATAGTTACCCGGTATAGCAGGGAGAAGACATAAAATGTATACATTATTACTGGTTGATGACGAAGAGGATGTAATAGAGGTAATCGAGAGAAAGGTATCCTGGGAGCAGATTGGTTTTCATGTGGTAGGACATGCGGGAAATGGCTTCAAGGCGCTTGAAATGATGGAGGACATGCAGCCGGATGTTGTGATGACTGACATACGTATGCCTTACATGGACGGACTTGAGCTGTGCAGTAACATCAGGCAGAGGTTTCCTGCGACGAAGCTCTTGCTTTTCACAGGCTTTGACGATTTTGAGTATGCAAAGGAGGCAGTACATCTCGAGATAGAGGAGTATATTTTAAAGCCATTCAATCTGGCTGAAATCACGGAGGTATTCAAAAAGCTTAAGACAAAGCTGGATGATGAGCTGAACGAGAAGAAAAACACAGACATATTGAAGCAGTATTATGCAGCATCACTGCCTGTTTTGCAGTCAAACTTTTATACGACACTTATCGAGGGACGCATACCGGAAAATGAGCTGGGCAGGTACATGCGTGACTATAAGATTGTGCTTGAGGGACCATATTACTGCTGTATTATCATACATACCTCCGCAAGTCAGATGCCGCAGGGCATGGATATCAGACTGCTTGCAGTGTCAGTAGAGCGACAGGCACAGGCTGATTTAAAGGAGCGCTGGAATGGCAGGATTTTTAACTATCTCGGTGATACGGTCATGATAGCCCAGCTTGTGCAGCAGGAGGATATCTCTGAGCTGACAGATGAGTGCGACAGATTCTGCAAATATGTAAATCATGTAATGGGAGCAAAGGTAACTGTCGGAATCGGACAGGTGTGCGAAAATGTACAGGAGCTGGTGAGCTCTTATCAGAGTGCGAGGGAGGCAGTATCCTACAGGGTGCTTTATGGCAGCAACAGAGCAATAAACATGACAGAGGTTGAGCCACAGCGACGTATATCAAAGGATGGCGATGAGGGAAATGAGCTGTCATATTTATTTAAAATGATATGTATCGGCAAGATAGAGGATGTAGAGCAGGCTGTGGAAGCGTATATGCAGCATAGTTTTATGTCGCAGCAGTCACTTGAGAACTACCATGTGGCAGTAATGGAGCTGATCAGTGAGCTATATCACTTCATGAGCAATAATGAGCTAAATGCGCAGGAAATATCGGGAAGTGTAGGCAGGCTTTATAATGAGCTCTCCAATTTTGAGCCGGTGGTGCTCAAGCAGTGGCTTTTGGATTTTTCAAGCAGGCTGCACGATGATATGGCTGATGCCAGATACAACTCCAAGAAGTCACTCATAGACAGTGCAAAGGATTATGTGCACAGGAATTACAGAAGTGTGGACCTTGGACTTGACGATACATGTAAGGAATTAGGAGTGTCTAACTCGTATTTTTCAAGTCTGTTCAAGAAGGAAACCGGCAGCTCGTTTGTGGAGTATCTGACTGATTACAGAATGGACAAGGCTGCCAGAATGCTTGTGGAGACAGACGACAAGAGCTATGTCATAGCCCAGAATGTAGGCTATGCGGATCCGAACTATTTCAGTTATGTTTTTAAGAGAAAGTATGGGGTTTCCCCATCCAGGTACAGGACAGAGTATGATAAGAATAAGGTATAAATCAGGCAATATACAATCCATAATAATGCTCTCATTCTCACTGCTGTCGTTTGCAATAATGCTTGTCACAGTTGTGGTGATGTATATAAAATTTGCCGATGCATCGCAGGACAGTATCATAGAGAGCAATCATAAGGTGATGGACCAGACAATAGACAGTGTGGAAAGCTATCTGGTCAATATGAGGCAGGTTTCGGATGCGGCGTATTATAATGTAATAAAGGAGAATGATATTTTAAAGCAGTCTGACAGCATACACGATGGCATGAGCCTGCTCTATGAGTCAAACAAGGAATATCTGCGCAGTATTGCCTTGTATAATCAGTATGGAAGCCTTATAGCTGCAGAGCCTGTTGTGTCCCAGAAGGAGGACCCGAATGTGACAAAACAGGACTGGTTCATAGAAGCTATGGAGCGCATGGAAAATATACATTTTTCAACACCTCATGTACAGAATCTGTTTGACGATGGTTCCATGAGATATCATCTGGTCATATCATCAAGCCGTGCCGTGGAGCTGACCTCCGGTTCAGAATCACAGATGGGTGTGATGCTTGTGGACATGGATTATTCGAGTGTATCAAGGATGCTTGAGAGGATAAATACATCGGGAAAAGGACAGTATTATTATCTGTGTGATGCAAAGGGCAATATTATTTACCATCCGCATCAGATACAGTTTGATGGAGATGTTCCGGAAAACAGTGATGTTGCGGCAAAGTCGCAAAACAGTATATATGATGATTATCTGAATGGAGTGCATCGTAAGATTATGGTGGATACAATCAGCTACACAGGCTGGAAGCTTGTATGTGTGATGCCATACTCCATCTTTACCAATAAGATGGCGGATGTGAAGCAGTTTGTTTTTGTTATAATGATTATTATGGCTATGATGTTTGTGTGGATAAACAGAGTGATAGCTATACGTATTTCAAAGCCGATAATGAAGCTGGATGATTCTGTGAAAAGGTATGAGAATGGCAATGAAGCAGATATTTATGTAGGCGGTTCCTCAGAGATACGGCATCTGGGATACTCTATACGCAATTCATATAAGCAGAACAATGAGCTCATGAAAAAGATCGTATGGGAGCAGAACGAGAGACGAAAGAGCGAGCTTGATGTGCTTCAAAGCCAGATTAATCCGCACTTTTTGTATAATACTCTTGACTCCATCACATGGATGATTGAAGGAGGCAAAAACGAGGAGGCCTCGTTTATGATTACGCAGCTTGCAAAACTTTTCCGTATCAGTCTGTCGAAGGGACATACCATAATACCTGTACGAGATGAGCTTTTGCACGCAAAAAGCTACATGAATATTCAGAAGGTGCGCTATAAGAACAAATTTGAGGTGAGCTTTGATGTAGACGAGGAAATAATGGACTACTGTGCGGTGAAGCTGGTGCTTCAGCCGATTTTGGAAAATGCACTAAATTACGGAATCAGAGAGCTGGACGATTTCGGAGAGATAGTAGTCGGAGGCCAAAAAGTGGGAGAGGATATCATCATAACGGTATCAGACAACGGAATGGGCATTCCGGAGAATGAAATTCCACTTTTGCTGACAAATACGGACAGGGTTCACAAGAAGGGCTCGGGAGTGGGGCTTGTCAATGTAAATAACAGGATAAAGATACTGTTTGGAGAGCGCTATGGCCTGCATATAGAAAGTGAGCTTGATGAGGGAACAGTTGTGACAATCAAAATCCCGGCAATTGTCTATTCAGAGGAAAACAGACTTCAATTTGAGGAGCATCATATAGCATGAAGCAAGTACAATTGCCTTGCTGCATGGGAGGTGTGAGAGTGACAGTGAAAAATAAATGGACAAATATGAGCAAGAATAAGAGAAACTTCATCATAACAGAGCTGCTGCTGGGAGTACTACTTGTGATAGGAATAGGTTTTATCGCATACAATAAGCTCAATGAAAAACCGGAGCGTATTGCAGTTGTGATGGCTGATGTGGATGAAAGCCACAGTGCTGCGTTTAAATATGGCATGAAAATGGCGGCCTCTGAGTATGGTGTGGATGTAGTTATGATAAGTAAGGAAAATCTGAACAACATGTCAGATGAAATTGATGTCATAAAGCAGGAGATAAACAAAAAAGCTGATGCGGTCGTTTTCAAGCCGACAGCAGAAAAAATGACAGAAGAAAAAAGCCTTAATACACTTATCCGGATAAATAAAAAGACACCGATAATGGTAGTCGGAGACCAGGCGGGAAGCGAGAGCTTTAAGTCGTTAAATACAGTGGAGTTTGACCAGTACAGCATGGGTGTGGAACTGGCACAAAAGCTTCTTGCTGACAACAACGGAACACTTTCAGGTAAAAAAATAGGAATCTATTGTGAAAACACTGAATCCGATGCCTGTAAAAAACGCATTGATGGCATAAAGGATACTCTCGCGGAGAGCGGCTGTGTTGTGATGTGGATTGTATCAGGTGTTTCGGATACCGGGGAGAAAATAAATCTGCAGTCACAGAGAAAGGTTGACATAGTTCTTGCAATAGATGATGCAAGTGTGGTTGATGCGGCAAAGGAAGCCTCTGATAATAATCTGCAGGGTGCACTGGTATATGGAATAGGAAACTCAACAGAAGCCATATATTATCTCGATTCGGGCTGGACAGAGGCTCTTATCACACCTGATGAATTTGCTGCCGGATACAAAAGTGTTGTAGGACTGGTCGATATGCTGCGTGGCAGTAGAAAATATTCAGTAGAGGAAAAGCCGGTATCTTACCAGCTTCTTACCAGAAAAAATCTGTTTGATGAAGAAAACAAGAAGCTTTTGTATGCAATCAGCCAGTAGTGGGGGAACAATAAATGAGAAGCAGAATAAGAAATACCATGATAATACTGTGTTTTGCACTGATATTGTCATTTGTCTCGTGCAGCAACAAAAGAGTTGACGAGAAAAAACAGATATATATAGGCGTGACCTGCTATGACCAGAAGGATACATTTATCGGGGAGCTGATAGAAACTTTCAAAAAGGAGTGCGCAAGTCTTGATACAGACAAATACGATATCAGCATGACAATCATGGATGCTGCAGGCTCACAGCGTGCACAGGATGATCAGGTGCAGGAGATGATAGAGGACGGCTGCAATGTGCTGTGTATTAATCTGGCAGACAGAACAGATTTGTCGCATATTATAAATGCTGCAATGGAGAAGGACATCCCGATTATTTTCTTTAACAGGGAGCCGGTTGATGAGGATTTAAATCGCTGGGATAAGCTGTACTATGTCGGGGCCAAGGCAAAGCAGTCAGGTCAGATGCAGGGGGAACTCATCGCCGATTATATAAAGAATAATCCGGGTGTGGATAAAAACGGTGATGGCAGGATACAGTACGTCATCCTGGAGGGAGAGATGGGACATCAGGATGCCATCGTCAGGACAGAGAGTGTGACAGAGAGCATGAAGAATAACGGTCTTCAGATAGAAAAGCTGAGCTGTCAGATAGCAAACTGGAATCGTGCTCAGGCGCAGAACCGTATGACACAGCTTATAGGTCAGTATAAAAACAGCATAGAGCTGGTTATTGCAAACAACGATGCAATGGCACTCGGAGCGATAGATGCATACGAAAAGCTTGGTGTGACGGAGTCGAATGTACCTGCATTTTTTGGAGTGGACGGCACAGACGATGGGCTTGAAGCAGTGCAGCAGTCGAAGCTTGCGGCAACAGTCTACAATGACAAGGAGGGACAGGCAAGGGCTATGGCTCAGCTTGCTTATCTGGCAGCCACCGGGGGCAGCATGAAAAACATAAAGTTTGAGGATAAAAAGTATGTTTATCTGCCGTATGAGAAGGTGACCCATGACAATGTAAATGAATTTGTGAAGGATGAACAGTGAGCTTATTTATGCTCGTTCCTCCACTCCCTCGGAGCCACTCCGTAGATATTTTTAAAGGCGCGTGAGAAATGAAGCTGATTTTCGTATCCAACGGCAGAACCAACATCTGCGATGGACAAGGAGGTCAGCTTTAAAAGCTCTGTGGCCTTTATCATACGATAATTCATGAGAAATTCCTGAGGTGAATGTCCAACGGAATTTTTGAAAATTTTGCCCAGATAGCTTCGGTTTATGCCGCAGACTCTGGCAATATCTTCGATTGATATATCATTCTGAAAATTCTGCTCGATATAATTCATTGCTTCTTTTATATAAAAATCACTCATTTTCCCACCCGGAACGAGTTTTGATGATTTGGCTGACTGCATCAGATAATCCAGAAAAAGGTACATATGCCCAATCAGGTGATACGGTGATTCTGAGGGGTGCCTTGTGATGTAGAGCATTTCCTCAACAAGCTTTTCGCGGATATCCTTTGAGTGTGTGTGATATACAGGATTATTTTTGGTAAGCTCTGTTGTGGTGAGAGCCTCCTTGACGCGCAGACCGTCAAACTCAATCCATATGTATTCCCAGGGAAGCTTGTCATCTGCGATATAGGTATTTATCTGGCCGGGAAAAATCAGAAAGCCCTGCCCGCTTTTTATGTTGTAGGTTTGTGTAATGCCCTTTGCATTATCGGCCATCAGAGTGCCGGTGCCGGACAGTACATAGTGGAATAGATAGTGGTTTCTTGTGGCAGGACCAAATGAGTGTCCAGGTTCGCACTGCTCGTGGCCGAACTGGTACATACACAAATCTATGAAATTTACATTTGGAAAAATATTGAAGGAAAGCTTGTCCATGTGAGTCACTCCTTATTGATTAATACTATAAATATACCCTTATGCGACATTATATGCAATTATAGCATATTTTATAGCATATTGGTATAAAAAAGCAAAAATAAGGGTATTTATTGTATACATAATGGTATGTTATAATCGGTTTATCAGGAAAAAGAGCAAATAAAACAGAAAAGGAGTGAAAAAATATGGCAAAAAGAAAGATTTGTCAGGCTATGGCGGTTGTGCTGGCACTCGGAATGTGCACGACAGGACTGACCGGATGTGGAAATGAAAAGCGGGCGGACGGAAAAACTGAGATTGAGGTGGTTTCTTATAAGCCGGAGGCTGTTAAGGCTTTCGAGAAGATTGAGAAGCAATTTAATGAGACTCACGATGATATTCATCTGACTATCTCATCTCCGAATGAGGCTATGACTATTTTAAAGACACGCTTCATCCGTGAGGATTATCCGGATATCATTGCAATAGGTGGAGATATCAATTATTCAAATTTCCTGGATGCAGATTTGTTTGAGGATATCTCAGATCTGGATGTAGTGGACACTGTAAAAGAGGCATATCTGGATATGGACAAGGAGCTTGAGTTCATTCCAAAGGATGGCACCTATGCACTTCCTTACGCCGCAAATGCAGCAGGAGTGCTTTACAACAAGGATATGTTTGCGGAGAATGGCTGGAAGGTGCCTACAACCTGGAGTGAGTTTACAGCACTGTGCGATGAGATAAAGGAAAGCGGAACACTTCCTTTGTATCTGGGCTTTAAGGATACATGGACATGTCTGGCACCGTGGAATGCTCTTGCAGTAGGCCTTTGTGATTCAGACACCTGTAATCAGGTAAATATGGGAAATACGACATTTGAGGAGGCATATTCTCCGGTTGCTGACAAGATACGCACATTACTTGATTATGCAGAGGACAATCCATATGCTTACAGCTATAATGACGCATGTACAGCCTTTGCCAGAGGTGAAGCTGCCATGTACACGATAGGAAGCTATGCTATTCCTCAGATTAAGTCGGTTAATCCTGATATGAATATCGGTTCATTTACTTTCCCGGCAAATGATAATGAGGCTGACAATGTGTTAAATTCAGGAATAGATTTACAGTTTTCAGTTATGAAGGCCTGCAAAAATAAGGAAGCAGCATACGAGGTGCTTGAATATCTGTACAGCGATGAGACAATTCAGACATATCTGGATGACCAGGGCGGAATTGCCTGCAAGGATGGAGATTTCGCAATACCTGATACACTGGAGGATATGCAGGAGTATATAAAGGACAACCGTATGTCGGATTATCAGGATCATCATTATCCAAGTGAGATGAGCGTGGATGCCATGATTCAGACATATCTGCTTGACACAGGCGACAATGCAAAGGAGAAGTTCTTAAAGAAATTTGATTCAGACTGGAAGCGTTACAACAGAGATCTGATTCGTGAAGTACAGGATTACCAGAAGGAACAGGAGGATGCAAAATGAAAAAGAAAATGTCAAATAGAGACAAGACATTCTGGGCAGTTGTGATACCTGTTGTGGTTTTATTTTTCGCATTCAACACACTGCCGATGATAAAGGGTGTGATTTACAGCTTTACAAACTACAAGGGCTATGGCTCATATGATTATGTCGGACTTAGAAACTATACAGACCTGTTTACCGACGCCAGAGTCGGAAAGAGCTATCTGTTTACCTTTAAATATGCGATTGCAGGAACCGTACTTGTAAATGTATTAAGCCTTGTAATGGCAGTTGCGTTAAACAGCAATATCCGCGGCAAGAGTGCATTAAGAGGTGTTTATTTCGTACCGAATATCCTTGGCGGACTGGTTATTGGTTACATTTTCAGCTTTATTTTTACATATATTCTGCCGGTAGTAGGAAATACCTTCAACATCGGTTTCTTACAAAACAGTATTCTGGCGAGTGAAAAATATGCATGGATTGGTGTGCTGATTGTCGGGGTATGGCAGGCGGTTGCCATGAATACCATCATTTATATATCCGGACTGCAGACAGTGCCTGAGGATGTTTACGAAGCCAGCATGCTCGACGGAGCAGGCAAATGGAAACAGTTCTGGAAGGTTACATTTCCACTCGTTATGCCATTTGTTACAATCAATCTGGTGCTCAGCACAAAGAACTTCCTCATGGTATTTGACCAGATTATGTCATTGACAAAGGGCGGCCCGGCGCAGAGCACTGAGTCAATCTCATACCTGATTTACAGAAATGGTATGGATGGAGGACAGTTTGGCTTCCAGAGTGCAAACGCAGTAATTTTCTTTGTTGTAATTGTGGCTATTTCACTATTCCAGATGGGCGTTATGAATAAGAAGGAGGAGCAGTTATAATGAAAAAACAAAAAACAAACTGGGTACTTACCATCGTTTTAATATTGGGAACCTTAACCGTATTTTTCCCACTGTATATGGCTGTTATCATTGCCTTCAAGAAACCGAGTGAGATGACAAATGATGTCGCAGGAGCTCTTTCATTCCCTTCAAAGTGGAGCTTTTCAAACTTCACAGAGGCTATGAAGGTGACTGATTTCTGGCATTCTCTCGGAAACAGCTTACTTATCACTATTGTGACCATTGTTCTCGCAATCCTTATCCATTCGATTGCAGGATATGTTATCGGACGAGGCATGGCAAGGAAAAAGAGCTTCCGTTTCATATATCTTTACATTGTAAGCGGTATGTTTGTGCCATTCTCAATTCTCATGATGCCTCTTGTAAAGCAGACTGCGCAGATGGGACTTGGAAACAGGGCAGGAGTTATCATTTTATATCTTGTATTTTACATGCCAATGAATGTATTATTATATAGTGGATACTTGAAAAATATCCCTATGGCACTTGAGGAGGCTGCAGACATCGATGGCGCAAGCACATGGACAACATACTGGAGAGTTGTATTTCCTATGATGAAGCCTATGCATGCGACAGTAGCCATCCTGACAGCACTCGGTACCTGGAATGATGTCATGACACCGCTTGTCATCATGTCAGGAACAGGACAGAATACACTGCCGCTGGCACAGCTGAATTTCCAGACACAGTTTGGAACCAACTACAATCTGGCATTTGCATCATATATTCTGGCTTTGATACCGATACTTATATTCTATATAATCTGCCAGAAGCAGATATTAAACGGTGTTGCAAACGGTGCAATCAAGGGATAATTTTTAAACACTATTTTAACAATGATATGGAGTGATTTTATGGCAATTATATTTAATCCAAACAAGAAAATTTTTACTTTACAGACAGCTCACACCACATATCAGATGCAGGTGGACAGACTTGGCTATCTGCTGCATCTGTACTACGGAGCAAAAAACACATGTGATATGGACTATGTGCTGACATATGCTGACAGAGGCTTTTCAGGCAATCCTTACGCAGCAGGCATGAACCGTACATATTCGCTTGATACACTGCCACAGGAGTATCCGACACTTGGCACAGGCGATTTCAGAAATATTGCGCTTGATATCAAAAATGAACATGGCACGGAGAGTGTTGAGCTTCTTTATAAGAGTCATGAAATCAGAGACGGAAAATATGCTCTAAAGGGACTTCCGGCGGTGTGGGCATCTGATGACGAGGCACAGACTCTTGAAATAGTTCTTGGCGATGATATCGCAGGCGTTGAGGTGCATCTGCTTTATGGCGTGCTTGAGGCTTGTGATGTCATCACAAGAAGTGTGCTCATTAAAAATACAGGCAGTGGAAATATTACAATTGAAAAGGCTCATGCTGCCTGCCTGGATATGGTTTACGGAGATTATGATGTGATCAGATTCTACGGTAAGCATGCCATGGAGCGCAATCTTGAGCGCACACACTTAGGACACGGCACACTTTCATTCGGAAGCCGCAGAGGAACCTCAAGCCACCAGTACAATCCGGCGGTTATTCTCGCACAGCGAGATACTACAGAAAATGCAGGAGACTGCTATGGTATGCTTTTTGTATATAGTGGCAACTTCTCATGTGAGGCAGAGAAGGATCAGATTAACCAGACACGCCTTTTAATGGGGCTTTCCGATGAACTGTTTTCATATCCGCTTGCGGCAGGAGAGACCTTTACAGTGCCTGAGGTGATCATGTCATACTCGGCAGACGGTTTCTCACAGCTTTCCCATCAGTACCACACCTGCATCAGTGAGCATGTGTGCAGGAGCAGATTTGCACATGAGGTAAGACCGGTGCTCATCAATAGCTGGGAGGCTGCTTACTTTGACTTTACAGGCGATACGATAGTAGACCTTGCAAAGGAGGCCGCATCACTGGGCATAGATATGGTGGTCATGGATGACGGCTGGTTTGGAAAGAGAGATGATGATAATTCATCACTCGGAGACTGGTTTGTGAATGAGAAAAAGCTTGGCGGAACGCTTTCAGAGCTCATCGACAGAGTGCATGCACAGGGAGTGAAATTTGGAATATGGATTGAGCCTGAGATGGTGAATGAGGATAGTAATCTGTATAGAGAGCATCCTGACTGGGCTATCCAGATTCCGGGAAAACTTCCTGTACGCTCAAGAAACCAGCTTATTTTAGACTTTTCGAGAAAAGAAGTCAGGGACAATATTTTCGATCAGATCTGCGCAGTGTTTGACCAGGGAAAAATCGATTACGTGAAGTGGGATATGAACAGAAGCATGGCTGATGTGTATGCAGGAAATCTTGCATACGACTATGTGCTTGGAGTGTATGATTTTATGGAGCGTCTGGTGACAAGATATCCGGATATACTTCTTGAGGGCTGCAGCGGTGGCGGTGGACGATTTGATGCAGGCATGCTCTACTACAGTCCACAGATATGGTGCAGTGACAATACAGATGCAATAAACCGTACAAGAATACAGTATGGCACATCGTTCTTCTATCCGGTATCATCCATGGGAGCGCATGTATCGGCAGTGCCAAATCATCAGACAGGCAGAGTGACAAGCCTTAAAACAAGAGGCATCACAGCCATGGCAGGAACCTTTGGCTATGAGCTGAATCCGGCCCTTCTGTCGGATGAGGAAAAGGAAGAAATCAGAGAGCAGATCAAGACCTTTAAGAAGTATGAGATGCTTATAAATGAGGGCACCTACTGGCGCCTTACAAGCCCATTTGAGGATGAGGTGGCTGCGTGGATGTCTGTCTCAAGGGCAAAGGACAGGGCACTTGTGAGCGTGGTTCGTCTGTATGCAGAGGCAAATGCGGCAGCATGCTATGTGAAGCTTAAGGGCTTGGAGTCTGATGCAGTATATATTGAGGAAAATACCGGCAGGCAGTACACAGGTGCAGCACTGATGAATGCCGGAATACCGCTTCCGTTTGCCGTAAAGGAGTATGAGGCATATCAGTTTTCATTTATCAGGCTTGATGAGGCAAAGAAGCTGTATGATGAGATAAAGAAGGTGTGCGGCAATCTAAAATTAAATGAGGCTGACACTGCAGATAGTGCTTCTGATAACCGTATTGTAATAAGCATCTACGGCGGCTCAGGCTCAGGAAAGACAACGATTGCAGCAGCCCTGCAGCAGTATTTTCTTAACGATAATACAGCCTGCTATGTGCTGACCGGGGACAATTATCCACACCGTATCCCGATGAGAAACGACGAGGAACGCCTTAATGTGTATAACGAGTCCGGCGAGGATGGCTTACGTGGATATCTTGGAACACCTAAGGAGATTGACTTTGACAGGATTAACAAGGAGCTTTCAGAGTTTAAGGCAGGAAAAGATATAATTGAGATAAAGCATATGGGCCGCGAGGACGGTGATATCTCATATGACGAGACTGATTTCACAGGAATTAAAGTGCTCATCCTGGAGTGGACCCATGGAGGAAGCGAATACCTTAAGGGTGTTGATATACCTGTATTTCTGGAGAGCTCGCCTGAGGAGACAAAGGCGCGCCGCATTAAGAGAGGACGTGACGAAAACGCCGCAAGCCCTTTCATATGCCGCGTGGTAGAATTGGAGCAGGAAAAGCTTGATTTACAGGGAAAAAATGCGCGTATCGTAGTTGGAAAGGATGGCAAAGTCTATGAACAATAAACCTATGCTTAATGCATATCCTGACAGTCTGGGCGGTAAGCTTTCCGATATCGCAGCGCTGCTCAAAAAGAAGGAAATGCAGGACACATTTTCATCATTTTATATTCTGCCAAGCCTGTATCATTCGGATTTGGACCGCGGATTTTCGGTCGTGGACTACAATCTGAATGAGGAGCTTGCGACAATAGAGGATTTATCGCAATTGAAGGAGCTGGGGATTGACTTAAAGCTTGACTTTATTTTAAATCATGCTTCGGCACAGTCACCACAGTTCAAGGATCTTGTGGAAAAGGGCGATGAGTCGGAGTACCGCGACTTTTTCATAGACTGGAACAAATTCTGGGAAGGTCATGGACTCATGACGGACGAGGGCTACATACAGCCTGATGAGTCATGCTTAAAGCAGATGTTTTTCAGAAAGCCGGGGCTTCCGATTCTCATGGTTGAGTTTCCGGATGGACGAAGAGTGCCATACTGGAACACATTTTACCAGGAGGTGCATGGCAGAGAGTATCTGGGACAGATGGATTTAAATATAAAGTCCGAAAAGGTGTGGGATTTCTATCGTGAAACACTGGAAAAAATAGCATCCTACGGTGCGGCTATCGTGAGACTCGATGCATTTGCCTATGCGCCTAAGGCACCGGGAAAAAAGAATTTTCTGAATGATCCTGAGACCTGGGAATTTCTACAGCAGATTCATGAGCTTGCAGCTCCGCTCGGGCTGACTCTGCTGCCTGAAATACACGCGGCATATGAGGAGAAAATATACAAAACCCTTGCAGATAAGGGCTATGCCACATATGATTTCTTTTTACCGGGACTGGTAATTGATGCGATTGAGAACAGGAGAGCAGATTACCTTGCAAAATGGGCGCGTGAGGTTGTGGATGATAAAATCTCCACTGTCAATATGCTTGGCTGCCATGACGGCATACCTCTTCTGGATTTAAAGGGTCTGCTTCCGGAGGACGATATTCGCTCGCTTATAGATTTGATTGTATCCCGTGGCGGCATGGTCAAAAATCTTCACGGACAGAAGAATATATATTATCAGGTCAATGCCACATATTACAGTGCGCTTGGTGAGTCTGACAGCAAAATGCTTCTGGCCCGTGCCATTCAGATGTTCATGCCGGGCAAGCCGCAGGTATGGTATCTTGACCTCTTTGCAGGCAAAAATGACCATGAGGCGGTAAGACGCGCAGGAGAATCAGGACACAAGGAAATCAACAGGACAAACCTCAGTGCATCCGATATTGGGGAGGCACTAAAAAAGGATGTTGTTGCAAAACAGCTTGAGCTGCTTCGCATGAGAAATACCCATAAGGCATTTGAGAAGGGGGCTGTCATAACAGTAGCAGGAGAAGGGCCAAAGCTCTCAATCCGCTATGATAACGGTGAAGCATATGCGCTTCTAACGGTGGATTTTGAAGCCGGAGCGTATGAGATAGAGCTGAGCTGATTTGTGTATTACTTATATGAAGCAGTTAGAATATATTTATCATAAAAGATGCGATATCAAAAAGGAACCGGATTTTCCGGTTCCTTTTTTGCTGCGTAGAATTATTAACATTCCAGTATTTATCAGCTGTTAAGTATGTGTAAACGATTTCATGAATTAGCTTTGAAAACCTGTACTTCTGGTGTTTATATTGCACTCAAGCAAACGAGCTACAGCCGTTGCTGGAAGAAGCAAAAGAAGTGGATGGCTCATAGAGGATAATAAAGAAAGAGAGGTTCATGATGTTAAATGTCATGGACCTCTCTTTCTTTAGGGGAAAATTATAAATGTTTCAAATAATTTTCTACATTCTGATACTCAACGCCATTTTCCATGACGGAATCTTCACCACGATAGAGCACACATCGCTTGGTAATCTGGCCAAATCTCTGACTTGTTTGATTCAGTTTCTCTTCGTCAACTAAGAAGCGGGCTTGCATTGGAACAATTTTCGAGCTGTGTTTTATTTCGTAGCATTCACATGTATTGAGTTTAGCATCGTAAATTACCATATCGTATTCGCCGACAGCAAATTGCAATTTGAAAACACGTTGATGCCTTTTAGCCGATTTGAATGTTTCTAAAAGTACGATGTCTTCCATCATACGACCACGCACTTCTTCCAAAATACGTTCAGAAACTAACATTTTTTCGTGCTCGCTCAATGTAGAGAATAATTCATCTTTTGTCAAAGAATGAACCAATGCCTGTGCCTGGCAATAACGCATGCCTGGTTGCGTGAATAAAATATTCTCTAGTGGTTCGGCACTTGGAATTACCGTTTCTCGTGGAACGTCAACAATCAGGTCAAGTGCTTTCAAATATTCTTTGATTTCCTCTATGTGAGCATTTGTAATACCAATAGATTGTTCTTCTTTATTGTGAATCTCCAACATATCCATTAATCGTTTGGTTACTGCTTCTGTATCGATTTTATCCAAAATATCTGTACGCTGTTTGGGATTACGATCTCTTCGCAAAACATCAGCAGCTGAACCCAAATCATGAGATTTGAATTTGTCGGTCAGAATACGAATAAGGAAACGATGATTCATATCCTCAATGATTCGATTGATAGCACCTGTTAGTTCACCTGCCTCATAGAGTGATTGGAGATGACGGAAATATCCTCCGTCTTGACAACAACTCAGGGAGTGCTGGATATTTTTACAGATTGCGGTATCGATATAACGCCGTGTGGATTCGTCATCACGGAACGAAGCATCCTCTGAAATAACGTCTTTATCATCAAAATCCAGTTCTCCTGCACGAAGTGTGCCGCCATAGCGAATATACTCGTCAATACTGTCGATACCGAGTAAACGACTATGTTCACGGAATGGAATAAAGGTAGTGTGAATCGTAACAGCTCGATCATAAAGTTCCTGATGAAGCGCAAACCAAAAGCCAAGAGAATCTGTTCCGGATAAAACAATTTTCATACCTTGTGCAGCGTAGATATCAGAGAATAGTGCTGCTGAATCAATAAAGTCGGGCATTAGGGTTACTTCGTCAATAAAAACATATTCATATCCCAGATCAAGGAGTTTGCCCAAATCACGATTCATCGCTGCCATGGTATCGCTCCCTTTTGCTTTGATGTATGCTGATTTTGCGGACTGTGATGGAGTCATTCCTAAAACAGCCTGACGCAGCATTGTTGTCTTTCCTGTTCGTCGCAGACCAAATACCAAGCATACACGATCTGTTTCCTCACTGTTTAAATATGCCTGTAACTGTCTGAAACAATCACGTTTTCCCCAGTTTTTTACACCTTTTGTCAGTGCCAGAAGACGTTCTCCGATAATGACAGAAGTTTCAAAATCTGTAGATTTAGATGGATCAATAGAACTGTGTTGTTTCAGTTCTTTCAATTCTTCTTGAAGCTGTTTGCGCCTTTCAACACCTGCAAAAATTTCTTCGCGTTCGTTCTTTTTAATGTACTTGCTTTTGCTTTTTCCATTCTCTGTCCATTGCAGATAAGGCTGCTCTTTGCCGTAAATTTTCTTCATGTTGATAGAACCTTGTGGTAAGGCTGCTATCTCGTTTTCTAATTCATAAATTCGTTTGTAGATATCCATAATATCACCCCGTTTCTTACAATCTATTATAACCCATTTTGAGTGAAACATCAATGGGTTATAATGGGTTATAACGTCAAAAAATGTGGAAGTGAAACGACTACTTTTTTGTCGTGAACAAAAGATTGTGAAATCAAGATGGATAAAGTATAATAATCATAAGTTATTTTTCTGGGAACTATGCGTATTGTTGTAAAAAACAACGGCATTGTAGTATAGTTAAAATGTATTGATAAGCCGGAAGAGCTGCTGCAGATATAAGAGGTAACAATATGGAATACGAACACATAACCCACTCCTTCGAGCCTGTCTATGATGAAAACAGCCGCATACTGATCCTCGGCACTCTGCCGTCCGTTGCATCAAGGGAAAACAATTTCTATTACGGACACAAGCAGAACCGTTTTTGGAAGCTGCTTGCGTATCTGTTGGATGAACCGGTGCCGGAGACGATAGATGAGAAGAAATATATGCTGTTTAAAAACCACATAGCCATATGGGATGTGATACAAAGCTGTGACATCAAGGGTTCGAGCGATAACAGCATCAAAAACGTCGAACCGACAGATATAAGGAAAATTCTTGCCACAGCCGATATAAAGCAGGTCATTGCAAACGGAAATAAAGCAGGGGCACTTTATAAGAAATATCAGCTTCCGCTGACAGGCATGGAGGCAGTCACGCTGCCGTCCACAAGCCCTGCAAATGCGGCATGGACCTTTGAAAAACTGTGCGCAGCATGGGGAGATATCATAAAAGTGTAAAGGGGTTAACGGGCAGAATCAAAACCAGATGAAAAGGAAATGATGATTTGGATGTATGGAATAGTTCTTTTTTACAACATTATACTCTCGTTGCAGTAGAGGAAAATTTGCTCGTTGGATTTGGCGATATAGATAAAACTGGCTATCTTGATAGGCTGTATGTTCATAAAACATGCTTATTCTACTTCTAAGGGGTGTTAAAATGTTAGATTATCAGTTAGTATCATCTTAAAGGAGGGATACTATGGATCTCATAAAAACAGGAAAATATATTGCTGACAAGAGAAAATCGTTAGGATTAACCCAAAAACAAGTTGCGGAGAAACTTGGGATGAGTGACAAATCTGTTTCAAAATGGGAACGAGGGATATGTTTGCCGGATGTATCTGTTTATATTACGTTATGCGATATGTTGGGAATCAGCATAAATGAGTTTTTTGCAGGAGAAGATATTAGGGAAGAAAATTATATACAAAAATCAGAAGACAATTTAATTCGAATTGCCAAGGATAGTAAATATAAGATAAAAAATCTAAAACGATCAATAATAGGACTAGCACTCATTGTATTGATTACATCATTTTCACTTGGGATGATTCTTGTTCAAAAATGTAGTTACCCAAAGAATTATATTACAGCGGTAGACAAAGAAGGGACAGAGATGAAAACCGCAGAGTTATTATCTGGAGTGGATGGTGCCTTTTTATTCGATTATCACACAAATGAGAAGTTTCAGTCATTGACCATATTTATATCAGAGTATCATTTTGGAAAATTGGCAGCAAAAAATAAAATTGCAGAGTTATCTTACGAAGAGGTTGAATCTCCGACGGAAGGTAAGATTGTACTTGTACCGGATTTTGAGGAATTTGAGGTGAAGCTTATAGTTGCAGACACGTCGACCAAATATTCTACGACGATTCCTATTCTGGAAAAAGTAGAAGGAAGAGAATATTACGGAAGATCCGCAACACAAATTGAAGGAAAAGTTTCGATTCAAAAAAATTCAGAGCAAGGGTTGGCAGCATTTATTTATGGAAAAGATGGTCTGAGCACAACGCCTATTCAAAATATTGAACAAGGAGAAATTGACCAACAAAATGATTACATATACTTTATATCGTTTCAATTCTCAGAATAGTATTGTATTAGTTTAGTCAATAAAACATAAATTGGTAATTTGAGCCGCCAAAGTACAGGCGGCTCTATTTTTGACTAAAAGGAAGAGTAAAACGATAGACGCAAAATGTTTGTGCTTCCCAATAGATGAGAGTATAATGGAATTATAAAGGGAACTGATAGACAGATTTGAATTTGGAGGGATAATGAATTGTCAATAGAATATAAGAGATTGACTGAAAATGAACTGGATATTTTTATTGAAATGAGAATAAATCAATTAAGAGAAGAAGGCGCAAAAGAAGATATTGATTTAAAACCTGCCTTAAAAGATTATTATAGTCGTCATATGACAGAAGGTACATTCGTATCTTGGATAGCTGTTGACGGCAACAAGATAATCGGAACAAGCGGTATGTCATTTGTTGAAAAGCCCCCATATTTCAGTTGCCCAAGCGGAAAAATTGGACTGTTATCAAGTATGTTTACTGAACCTGATTACAGACGGATGGGAATTGCAAAAGAGCTTCTGCACAGAGTTATAGAGGAAGCAAGAAAATATGGCTGTGGTTCAATACAGATTACTGCTTCTGATATGGGGGTAAAATTATATAAAGCGTATGGATTTGTTCATAATGGAAACTTTATGCAATACAAATTATAAAGTCAAATTCCAGTAATACTGAGAGATTATAAAAGAGCGGAAGCTTTGAATTTTTTTGTTTTTCATAATAGTATCATTATGGTATAATAGAGACATTAAAATCGAAATTTTGCGTAGAGGAACAAGGCTGAGGTAAGAGGTAATTTTCTATGAAAGTACATTACAAAGGAGTTTTATGTAATCTTGCCACATATCGTGTTATGGGAGAAGATAAACCTGCATTATATTATATTGATAGTCCAGATCAAGAAACAATGCTTAAAGCAGGATTTGTAGATGTTCAGCCCTGCTTATGGGTCAAAGTATTAACCGATGAGGAATATAATGAAATTACTAATATTTTGTATTAAATAGACAACTTCAAGTTTGTCGTAAACATTTACATACTATTGTTTAGAAAAAAACAGTTCCGTTTATCCCCTCGAATTTCTCCTATAAGTGAAGGAACAATTTCTGACTTTATGACAGGGTTACATTCCCTGTCATTTTTATGGTCATTTATAGAAAAGAACAGGGGTTTACGAACCTTGCACACTATACCGATGATGGGGATAGCGGCACACTTTTTTGGATGAAATATCTGCAGATATTATGTATATATTTGACATATGCCAATGCAACCATATATAATTGTTTATATTTGGGATAATAATCAGTAATCAAGGGGTATAAAAGATACATGAAAACAATAGAATTTGATACACATTTCTACAAAAAGCTGTGGACACTCATGGTCCCGATAATGGTGCAGAATCTGATGCTGGCGCTGGTGGCTGTGGCGGATGCTTTCATGCTTGGAGGACTGGACCAGAACTATATGTCGGCAGTCTCGCTTGCCACACAGATACAGTTCATCCAGAACATGTTTCTATCAGCGGCGACAGCGGGCCTTGCAATACTCGGAGCGCAGTATTGGGGCAAGCAGGATATAAAGGCGCTCGATGACATATTCGCTCTTGCAATCAGAATATGCTGTGTAGTATCAGTACTGTTTTTCGTGGCATGTGCATTTTTTCCACGATATCTGATGCTTATTTTCACAAACGAGCCGGTGCTTATAGATTATGGTGTAAGCTATCTGAAAATAGCTTCTTTTTCATATTTATTGACTGGTTTTTCGCAGTGTTATATAGTCATGATGAAGATATCAGAGCATGCAGGGACTGCGGCGGCAGTCAGCTCGATTACAGTGCTAATAAATATCGTGCTGAATGCTGTGTTTATCTATGGTGCATTTGGCATCGAGAGCATGAATGTGAGGGGAGCGGCAATTGCCACGCTCATATCAAGAGTGCTGGAGCTTATGCTTTCAATCACATTTTCTTACAGACCGGGATATATCAGGCTTAAAATCAGGGAGCTTTTGGTGAGAAACAAGGAACTGTCAGCAGATTTTATGAAGTGCTCCGGACCGATTCTCGGAGCAAGCCTTGTATGGGGAATAGGCTTTACATCGTACTCTACATTTATGGGACACATGGGAACAGACGCAGCAGCGGCCAACTCCGTCGCAGCGGTTGTGCGTGATATCATTTGCTGTCTCAGTGCAGGTATATCAAGTGCAGCAGGCATTATGATAGGAAATGAGCTTGGTGCAGGGAATTTAAAGCGTGGAAAAGCATATGGCATCAGAATGGCAAAGCTGTCATTTTTGTGTGGAGCTGTTATGACAGTGCTTATGGCGGTTTCAGCACCGGTGATTTTACATTTTGTAAAGCTCACACCGCAGGCTGCAGAGTATCTGAAGCAGTTATTCGGTGTACTTGCCTTCTACATGATTGGACGATCGGTAAATGAAATCATCATAAACGGTGTCTTTGGTTCGGGAGGAGATACGATGTTTGATATGTACTCTCTTGCTGTGACGATGTGGGGCATAGCAATACCGCTTGCAGTTGCAGGCACATATTTTTTGAACTGGCCGGTGGTTGTGGTGTATGCGTGCACCTGCGTGGATGAGGTTGGAAAGATACCTTGGACACTCATACATTTTAAAAAATACAAGTGGGTAAAGGATTTGACAAGATAATGGAAAATGTATGAAAACAAGCGTGTGCACAGGGAGTAGGTCGGTTATCGGCTTAATAAAGCGAGATGACGGATTGCCTGTCAACAATCTCAACATCCATAATCTCACCCAAATTACTGTCTGATTCATTGTCATGTATTTTCTTTAGGAGAAGCTCGGTTGCAAGCCGGGCTTTTTTTGGTACATTTTGTGATACCGATGTAAGCTTCGGCACGGTGTACTGGCATAGATTCAAATTATCATAGCCTATGACAGATAAATCAATCGGGACACGGTAACCGCCGAGACGCGCACCCTCCATGATGCCGATAGCACATATACCGGCAGTTGTTCCCACTGCTGTGATTGGTGACTTGCTGCCTGCAATGGCACGGCCGGCTTCGATACCGCCCTCATATGAAGGTGGATAGCTGAAAATATATTCAGGACGGAAAGGAATATGACTGTCCTCCAAAGCTTTTTTGTATCCGTTAAAACGTTTGGTGAGGACGATATTTCCCTCATAATCAGCTACAAATGCAATCTCGGTGTGCCCGTGATTTATCATATATTTGGTCGACAAATATAAGCCCTTTTCATCATCAGATATTACATTTATGAGATTAGGGTGAGAGTAATTGCTGTCAAAGGTAGCAATAGGGCAGTTGGCTGCATCCATCAGCTTTTCAAGATTTTGGGCAGAGGTGGGGAAAACCAGAATCATCCCATCGACATTCCAGTTCTTAACCAAAGATAATATGTCTGAGCTTCTGGATACTGATTGAAGCATGGTGAAGTATCCGTTTTTGTGAAGCTCTGTTTCTATTGTACCAATCATTGTACTGACATATGGGTTCTCAAAATAATTGTATCCTGAAGCATATTCTTTCTCCTCTAAGAATGTAACAACTCCGATAATGTGTGAGGAATTGTTTGAAAGACTTCTTGCGTTCATATTCGGAACATAATTATATTCCTCTATAATTGAATTGATTTTATCCCTTGTTTTCTGTGAAACACGGCTTGTCTTTCCGTTGATTACGTTTGAGACGGTCATTGTGCTCACACCTGCCATTTCGGCAATATCCTTAAGCGTCATATTAAACTCCATTCTATTCAGTATTATAATTTTTTTACTATAAAGTTTATACATAAACCACAATAAGTTTGAACATAAACAATGATGAGTTTATACATAAACCGAATATGATTCAAAATATGGGTTTATAAATTATCTTAAGTATACATTTTTATTTTGCAAATAGCAATCGGTTTTTGCAAATATTTAGACAAAACCCTAATTTACATGTAAAAATGCACAAAAAACATATGAAAATAATATGAAAAGTGATAAAAAAACAAAAAACTATTGACGAATGTATAAGGTGGTGGTAGATTATAGTCAGATTTAGCGCTAAACTAATTTGAACGAAAAAGAGGATATTGAATTAAGAAAGTGAGGATTTCTATGAAGAAGAAACTTATTGCAACAGTTATGGCAGCTACAATGGCAGTGACAGCGCTTACAGGCTGTGGCAGCTCATCGGCTTCATCAGCTAAAAAGGACATAAAGGTACCAACAAAGCCATTTGGCGATACGGTGAAGTATGACCCTTCGGTTGAGATTAATGATGGAAAGGATATCTCAATTGACCTGTGGGAGTGGGGAAGCGATGAATTATTTCAGAAGGTTATTGACAGATACACAGCTATTCATCCTAATGTAACTATAAACCTGGTGGATAATCCATGGGAAGATTACTGGACAAAGCTTCCTCTGGCACTCGATGGTGAGGACGGACCGGCACTCTTCGATGTACATAACAGCTATCATGAGAATCTTATCAACTATATGGCTCCGCTTGATATTCCTGTTGAGGATTTGGAGCAGGACTTTAATGGAGTAAACGCCCATGTGATAGATGGTAAGGTTTATTACATTGATTACGGAATGATGACAGGTTCTGTTTATTACAACAAGGAGATGTGGAAGGAAGCCGGACTAACAGATGATGATATTCCAAAGACCTGGGATGAAATGATTGAGGTAGCAAAGAAGCTCACAATCAAGGATGGAGACAATATAGTCCAGGCCGGACTCAATTTCAATAATGATTTCCACCAGAATTATCTGCTTGGTCTTAATTATCAGCTTGGTGAGAACCTCTTTAAGGAGGATGGAAAGACACCTAATGTCAATTCGGATGCCATGAAGAAGGTAATGCAGATGCTTGTTGATATGTACGACAAGGATCAGATTGGTTCAAAGGATTTTGGCGATAAATGCGCAGACAGCTTTGGACAGGGACAGTCGGCGATGGTTATTCAGTGGGGACATTATTACAATACACTTAAGACCACATGGAGCGATATAGATTTTGGCGTATTTGAAATTCCTACATTTGACGGAAATCCATATGCATACAATAGATATAACGGTGAGTCAACATTCGGTGTAAACAAAAAAGCACCAAAGGATCAGCAGGCAGTTGCACAGGATTTTGTAAAGTTTTTCCTCTGCGATGATGAGTCTCAGGTAGATTTCAATCTTGCTATGAGTACCTTCCCTGCAAAGAAATCCCTTGCAGACAATAAGGAAATACTTAAAAACCCATCGCTTAAGGTACTTGCAGAGCACATTGACCACTACATCTGGCCGGGTCCGATGCCTTCATGTGTTGAGGAGGATATGAAAAAGGCCGGAGAGGACATATTCTACAATGGAGTGGATATTGATACAGCTTTAGACAAGGCACAGGCTGATATTATAAAGGATATGAAGAACAGTTCATTCCAATCAGTCGAGAATCTATATAAGTTTGCAAAATAACAGGTAAAGATTCACTACGGAGGATTATTAATGTTTAAAAAATCACGTCCATTACAAAGTAAGAGTGAAATAATTTTAAGAAACATAGTTGTTTTAGCTATGGTAGTTTTCTTTATAGTGTTTTTGATAATACCGATTGGTATAGCATTTGCAGGAAGCTTTCATGAGTGGAATCCGTTAAGCGGAACATACAAGTTTTTGGGTCTGGAAAATTATAAGCAGGTGTTCACGAGCAAATTGTTCGGCAAATCAATGTTCAATACCGTAATTTTTTCGGTAGTTGTAATTGTTTTCAGAGTCGGTCTGGGACTGGGAATCGCGTATGCTATTTATTCAACGCTTATAAAGCATAAGAGCTTTTTCAGGGCAGTTTACTATATGCCTGTAGTAACGCCTATGGTTGCAGTGGCATTTGTATGGAAGTTCATGTACAATCCACAGATTGGAATCATCAACAAAATATTCGGGCTCGATATCAACTGGCTGATGAATCCCAAAACTGCTCTGATTGCAGTAATTATAATGACCATCTGGAAGGATTTTGGATATGCGGTTGTCATGTATATGGCAGGCCTGTACTCACTTCCGGCAGATGTCATGGAGGCAGCACAGGTTGACGGAGCGAGTGGCTGGCAGAAATTCAGATACATTACATTGCCGTTGCTTAAGCCTATGACACTTTTTGTAGTCATTACATCAATTATTTCGTATATCCAGGCATATGTTCAGATACTCATCATGACAGAGGGTGGACCGGGAACATCAACATATCTGGCTTCTTACATTATTTACGATGAGGCCTTTGTCAAATACAACTTTGGATATGCATCAGCACTTTCATTTGTGCTTTTTGTGATTACCGCAGTGCTTACCGTGCTTTCTTTCAAAGTATCGGGCAAGGAAGAGTAGGAGGAGAATATCATGAGAAAAAAAGTAAGCAGTATAGTTTTAAATGTATTCCTTCTATTATTGGGCATTGTTACAGTTTATCCGTTTATATGGATGCTATGCTCATCATTTAAGCAGAATAAGGAAATAATGGCGTTGCAGCAACATCTGCTTCCACAAGAGTTTACAATAGACAATTACATCAGCATGAATTCGCATTTCAATTTCATGAGGTTTTTTGGAAACAGTTTGTTTATCACGATTGTTGTAACCCTGCTTGTGGTATACACCAGTACAATCTGTGGTTTTGTATTAAGCAAATATAAGTTTAAGGGCAGAAATATCCTATTTGGCTTTGTATTGGCTACTATGATGATTCCATGGTGTGTAACAATTATTCCAAAATACACTATGATTCAGAAATTCGGATGGATGGACAGCTATAAGGCACTTATTATTCCGGCTATGTTCAGCGGATTTGGAATATTTATGATGAAGCAGCACATTGAGACCATCCCTGATGAGATTATTGAAGCTGCCAGAATGGATGGCGCTAATGAGTTTTATATCTTTCACAGGATTATATTTCCGATGGCAAAAAACGGAATTTCAAGTATAGCTATTTTTCAGTTCCTGTGGACATGGGAAGACTATCTGTGGCCTTATCTTGTAATTAATACCAAGGAAAAGCAGCTATTGGCAGTTGGTCTTAAGATGTTTAACGGACAGTATTCAACAGATTATGGCGCACTTTTTGCGGCAACGGCAATATCTATCATACCGGTTTTACTGATATATCTGTTCTTCCAGAAGCAGTTTATCGCAGGAATTGCGGCATCGGCTGTCAAGGGATAGCGTAATTTATATGAGAGGGAGTATTTCATGCAGGAAATATACAGAGTAAAGACAAGTCCGGTGGCATTATCGGACAATATGATAATAGGTGAAAAATACAGGATTACATTACTGACAGAGGCGCTTGTCCGTCTGGAATACAGTGAAGATGGCGTATTCGAGGATAGGGCAACACAGACAGTATTGTTCAGGGATTTTCCAAAGACCGGCTATCATGTGGTGCGTAACGCTGATGGAATTGAGGTTCATACATCAATGCTGCACCTGATATATAATGAGAAGGAGTTCTCATCACACGGACTGAGTATACAGATTAAGGGAAACCTGAGCGCATATCACAGCATCTGGCATTATGGCGAGAAGGTGCATGATTTGCAGGGTACAGCGCGTACACTTGATGACGTAAACGGAGAGGTTGAGCTTGGACACGGTGTTGTTTCACGCTTTGGATATTCAATTCTTGATGACAGTAAATCACAGATTTTACTTGACGATGGATGGATTGAGCCAAGAAAAAAAGGTGTGTCTGATTTGTATTTCTTTGGATATGGACATGATTATAAACAGGCGCTCAATGATTTTTACAGGCTTTGCGGCAAGACTCCGATGCTTCCGCGATATGCACTGGGAAACTGGTGGAGCAGATATTATAAATACTCAGAAGAAAGCTATATGGAGCTGATGGACAAATTCGATGAAAAGAATATCCCATTCACGGTAGCAGTAATAGATATGGACTGGCATCAGGTTGATGTGGACCCTAAATACGGAAGCGGCTGGACAGGATATACTTGGAACAAAAAGCTTTTCCCGGATCCGAAGCGCTTTCTTGGAAAGCTCCATGACAGAGGAATGCATACTACCTTAAACGTACATCCTGCGGATGGTGTGCAGGGCTGTGAAGAAATGTATGTTGATATGGCAAAGGAAATGGGCGTGGACTATGAAAATGAGGACCCGGTTGTATGTGATCCGGCAAGCCCAAAGTTTATGGATGCATATTTTAAGTATCTTCATCATCCGAGAGAGGCTGAAGGTGTGGATTTCTGGTGGATTGACTGGCAGCAGGGCAGCAACTGCAAGGTTGAAGGATTGGATCCGCTATGGATTTTTAATCATTTTCATTATCTCGATAATAAAAGAGACGGTAAGCGTCCAATGACATTTTCGCGCTATGCAGGTCCGGGAAGCCATAGATATCCGATTGGATTTTCGGGAGATACACATATTACATGGGAGTCGCTTGATTTTCAACCGTATTTTACAACGACAGCGACAAACATCGGATATGGATGGTGGAGCCATGATATTGGTGGACATATGCTTGGCTACAAGGATGATGAGCTGACAGCCAGATGGACACAATATGGTATATTCTCTCCGATAATGCGTCTGCACAGCTCATGCAGCGAATTTAACGGCAAGGAGCCGTGGCGATTTAAAAAAGAGACTGAGGAAGCGATGGAGGCGGCGCTCAGACAGAGGCATTGTATGATTCCGTATCTGTATACCATGAACTATCGCAGCTATGCCGAGAATATGCCGCTGATTGAGCCTATGTATTATGAGTATCCTGAAAATGCAGAGGCTTATGAGGTAAAGAATCAGTATTTCTTTGGCAGCCAGCTTATGGTAGCACCTGTTACAACTCCACGTATTAAGGGACTTAATGTGGCAAAAACCAAAGTATGGTTCCCGGAGGGCATCTGGTATGATATCTATACAGGCATGCGCTATGATGGTGGAAGAATGCTGGAGGTTTACAGGGATTTGAGCAGCATACCTGTGTTTGCGAAGGCGGGAGGCATACTTGTGTGTGCAGATGCTGATGAGCTTGATGCAAGATCTGTTATCAAAAATCCTGATGTATTATGTGTCAGGGTATTCCCGGAGGCTGATGGTGAGTTTGAGCTATACGAGGATGACAATGAATCCTGCGGATATGTAGATGGCAGATGTGTGACCACAGCTATGAAATATTCTGCGGATAAAGATATGTTTGTCATTTCTCCGGCAGATGGAGATACATCATTAATACCTGACAACAGAACCTATAAGCTTGTCTTTGAAAGAAGAACCGAGGCAGCAGCCGATAAGGTAAAGGTATCTGTGGATGGTAAAGAGGTATTGGCAAAGAATAAATATGATAAAGAAAACAGAAAGCTCATCGTTACTGTAAATGCATCGACAGCGAGCAAAATAAGCGTTGCAATATCGAAAGACACAGTAGCGCTTGATAATCAAATCGAAAAAAGATGCTTTGATTTCCTGAATCAGGCAGAGATAGGCTTTGTGCTAAAGGATGAAATCTACGGTCTTATTACATCGGGAAAGAAAACAACAGTGATTTTATCAGAGCTCAAGGCAAAGGAGCTTGATACAGAGCTGTATGGTGTATTGACAGAGATACTTACAGCCTGAGGCAGTCACCGGTCATACTAGGTGTGACCGGTGACTTTCTTTGTTGTAAAAATTAAAAATGGATGATACTATTATAGTAAACGGAAGTATTTTTATAAGAAACATCAGGAGAAACTATATAATTCAAGGGAGGATTATGCAATGGGAAATTCATATAAGAACTGTAAAATACAGGACAACACAGCAGAGCTGATCTACGAGAACGGCAGTCTGTTTGTTACCATATTTGAAAACAACATAGTGCATGTTGCACAAAAATCCGGCATCGAAAGTGTTGCAATAGAAGAGGGCTTTATTCCGAAGGCCGCCACACCGAACGTGACCTGCAAGGATACGTCTGATGTCAAGGGGATCGCAGCAGAAGCCGGTGTAAGCGATGCAGCAGTTAAAGCAGTCATAAGTGCAAGGAATATTACTGTAAATGTGAAGGATAACGAGAAGCTTGATATTTATTACAAAGGGAAGCTTGTGCTTTCGGATTATGAAACAGCACGCAAAAAGAGTGAGAAGAATCCGTACGAGGATCTTGCCATCGCAGAGCTTGAGGGACATACTGTCGGAAAAGATGAAGAAAAAACTGACGCTGTTACCATCATCAAAAAGCTTGGAAAGGATGATGCTATTTACGGTCTGGGAGATAAGCCGGGATGCCTCAACAAGCGTGGATATTCATATGTAAACTGGAACACGGATGATCCTGCGCCACATGTGGACAGCTTCAAATCGCTGTACAAATCCATACCGTTTTTTATCGTGTTGGGCGATGAATATTGCTATGGAATTTTTGCGGATAATACCTACAAGACAACCTTTGATTTCGGTTATGAAAACACAGATTACTATTTCGTCGAGCATGAGAAGGGCGAGCTGGACTACTATTTTATGCCGGGAAATGATATGGCAGAGGTGGTAGGACTTTATACATCACTGACAGGCACCACACCGCTTTATCAGAGATGGATATACGGCAGCCATCAGAGCCGCTGGGGCTATTACACACAGGATGAGGTGCTTGATATAGCTGACAAATTCCGCGAGCTTGATATCCCATGCGATGTGATACATATGGATATCGATTACATGAACGGCTACAGGGTATTCACCTTTGATGACAAGAAATTCCCGGATGTAAAGGGCCTTTCAGAGAAGCTTGCTGACAGGGGTGTAAAGCTCATATCCATCATTGACCCGGGTGTGAAGAAGGATGAGGACTACTTCATGTACAAAGAGGGTATGGAGATGGATGCATTTGCACATGATACAGATGGCAGTGTATATGAAAATGCTGTCTGGCCGGGAACATCGGTATTTCCGGACTTCACAAAGCAAAGCGTCAGAAGCTGGTGGGGAGACAAGACAAAGATACTTCTCGAGCACGGTATCAGTGGCATATGGAATGATATGAATGAGCCTGCAAGCTTCAACGGACCACTGCCGGATGATGTGCAGTTTGAGTATGGAGCACATGAAAAGGTTCACAATATTTACGGACATTTTATGGCAAAAGCCACATATGAGGGACTTGCGAAAAATGATGGTGGAAAACGTCCGTTTGTACTTACCAGGGCTGCATATGCCGGAAGCCAGAAGTACTGCGGTGGCTGGACCGGAGATAATCACAGCATCTGGGCGCATATAGCACTTTCGCTCGAGCAGGTGTGCAATCTGTCAGTCAGCGGACTTGCCATGTGCGGCAGCGATATAGGCGGTTTCGGAAGTGATACTACACCGGAGCTTCTTGTCAGATTTTATGAGGCAGCAGTATTTGTGCCGTTTTTCAGAAATCATTCAGCGATGGGAACACGCAGACAGGAGCCTTGGCAGTTTGACGAGACTACGATAGATGCAGTCAGAAAGACAGTAAAGCTCAGATACAGATTTATCCCATATATCTATGATCTGGCACATGAGTGTGAAAAGACAGGAGCACCTATCGTGCGCCCGCTCGTATACGAGTATCCTGCAGATAAGCATGTGAGAAATATTTCCGATGAATATATGCTCGGAAGCTTTGTACTGGTTGCACCTGTGATCGCACCGGGCAAGGAGGTAAGAGAGGTTTATCTGCCTGACGGCGACTGGTATGATTACTACACAGGCGAAAAATACAGTGGCGGCAGATATATTTTAGCAGATGCACCACTTGATAAAGTACCTGTCTTCATAAAGGCAGGAGCCATTATTCCTGTTGCAGACGGAGAAATCCGCTCTACAGAGGACATTACAGAGGATAAGATCAGCATACTGACATATCCGGGCAAGGGCAGCTTCGTGCATTATCAGGATGACAATGAGACGTTTGCATACAGAAACGGTGCGTACAATGCTGTTGAGTATACACAGGATGGGGATAAGCTCGAGAAGAAAGTGTTGCATAAGGGATTGTAAAAATACATAACCTTAAATTTAAAATTCAATATCAACCTCAACAGGGCAGTGGTCTGAACCGAGCACATCGGTATGGATTGCTGCCTTTTGCAGCTTATCATTGATGCGCTTTGATGTGATAAAGTAGTCGATACGCCAGCCTGCGTTCTTCTCGCGAGCCTTAAAACGGTATGACCACCAGGAATATATACCCTCGGCATCTGGATAAAAATATCTGAAGGTATCGGTAAAGCCGGAACCTAAAAGCTCCGTCATTTTAGCACGTTCCTCATCTGAAAAACCTGCATTCTTGCGGTTTGTTTTTGGATTTTTCAGGTCGATTTCATTGTGTGCGACGTTCAGATCACCACACAGTACGACAGGCTTTTTGGCATCGAGTGTTTTAAGATATTCTCTGAAATCATCCTCCCACTGCATACGGTACGGCAGCCTTTTCAGCTCATTCTGTGAGTTTGGTGTATAGCAGGTTACGAGATAGAAATTGTCATATTCGAGTGTGATGACACGTCCTTCCTTATCATGCTCCTCAATGCCTATGCCGTAAGACACAGATAATGGCTCATTTTTGGCAAAAATGGCTGTGCCGGAATAGCCTTTTTTCTCGGCGTAATTCCAGTACTGGTGATAGCCCGGCAGGTCAAGGTCAATCTGTCCCGCCTGTAGCTTGGACTCCTGTATACAAAAGAAATCCGCATCTATACTGTTAAAAAAATCAAGGAAACCTTTCTGGACGCATGCGCGCAGTCCATTTACATTCCACGATATAAATTTCATGTCTTAATCCTCCATATAAGTGTGTGTATTAAAATCATATTTAAAAAGTATTTTTCTTACAAAAACGAAATCATGTAAGCAGGCAGACAGAGTATGTCTTTGTCTTTTGAGAAATCCTTTGTATATACGAGATATTTTTGAAGAATACGGTTTGAAAATTTTATTGAAAATTCATCCAGTGACTTATGGGTTTTATAGCCACTGGATTTTACTTCAATAGGGCAAACCTTATTTTTTTTGGCAATAAGAAAATCTATTTCGTAATTATGGCGTGAACTTTCATTAAAAAAAGTATAGTAAAATAATTCGTTGCCATTACACGTTAAAAGCTGTGCAACTACATTTTCGTAAAGATAGCCTAGATTAGTTCCTAGCTTGTCATTTAACAATTTTTCATAAATTATGTTTTCTGTGAAATCTTTGTCTTTAAACATCAATGTAGTAAACAGCCCGGTATCGCATAAAAATAGTTTAAACCGGGTTAAGTCTTTGTTGGTTGACATACCGGCACTTGGGTCATTTGCATGGTATGATACCAAAACAGTTTTTGAGTCTTTTAACTCTGCAATCAGTTCCAGTGTATTATCGGCGCGATTGTTTGTCAGTACGCTTGATACCTGATATCGCGAAGCATTTTTGTTTAGCTGCGCAGGAATTGCATCAAAAAGCATAGATATTTTTCCAGTGGCATCTATTTTTTTGAAATCATCTTCATAAAGATTCAGAATATCACGCTTTACGTCATCAACCTTACGGAAGTTATTGGTTTTGATATATTCATCAACTGCCTGCGGCATTCCCCCGACAAGCATATAAAGACGGAAATCACGCATCAATTTACGATTAATCTCTTCTCCGAAGGGTTTTTGAGAATCGAATAGATTATGGATTAGGGGGATAGTTGTTTCATCATTCAAAGCCCATAAAAATTCTTCATAATCCATAGGATACATGTTTAGCTTTCTTTCTTCGCTTGGAATAAGTATATCCTGTACGTTTTTTTTGATAGAAATCAGAGAACCGGTTTCTATATAATCATATCGGTGATCTTTTACAAGTGATTTGATAGCCTGTCTTGCGCGGGGGCATAATTGTACTTCGTCGAAAATAATCAAAGACTCTCTCTCATAGAGATCGACTTTGTATTGGAGCTGCAACTGCAAAAACAGATAATTCAGATCTGAAATATCCTCAAACAGTTCACGTATATTTTTTGAGACGATTGAGAAATCAATGATTATATAACTTTTGTATTCATTTCGTCCAAATGACTCTACGATGGTTGACTTGCCTATACGACGGGCTCCTTCGATTAAGAGTGCTGTTTTACCATCGGAATCCTTTTTCCATTGCAATAATTTATCATATATTTTTCGCTTAAACATGACATTCTCCTAATAAAATTACAAAATCGCATTTTTTATTTCAACGATTTACCACAAAATCGCATTTTCTTTTTTGCTATTTTACCACAAAATCGCATTTTTTAAAAGAGGTTTGAATCTGCAGATTACACTTTTTATATAAAATCGTTACTGTTCACACCGAACAGTGTGACCAGCAACATAAAATACGTATAATAGAGGAAGAAAATACGTAAGAAAATATGCAAGATAAAGTCGGTTCATAAGCTGCACCAAGCTGGTGCAGAAATCAGAAATATGTGAAAATATGACATAAATATAATAAATCCGCTACACTATATCATATGATTACGCACATGATATAATGCAGCGGATTTTATTGTTGATTATTTTAAAGCTAAAGTAAAATTTCTTATAGCACATCGCTTCCATCAGGAATCTTTGAGATAATAGTTCTGTTAATCCTGATTAAGAATAATGTCGAAACAGTAAAGGATATCACCTCTGCTATAGGGAAAGCCCACCATACAGCGTGAAGTCCACCAAGCTTTGAAAGGATGTATGCTGCCGGAATTAAAACCACAAGCTGACGCATGATTGATACGATCATGGAAAAGACCGCCTTTCCCAAAGCCTGGAATACTGTGCCGACGATAATACAAAACCATGCGATGAGGAAATGCACTCCGATTATTCTGAGCGCCGGAACACCGATTTTGAGCATATCGTTAGAGGCGCTGAACATTCCAAGAAGCACATGTGGTATGAACTCAAAGCAGGCAAAGCCAACGAAGAGCAGACAGAATGCTGTTATCAGGCTGACCTTTATTGTTTTAACCATACGCTTTCTGTTCTGAGCACCGTAGTTGAATGCGATGATAGGTGTGATTCCGTTGTTCAGTCCGAATACAGGCATAAAGAAGAAGCTCTGCAGCTTGAAATAAACACCGAAAACAGCAGCGGCAGTCGATGAAAAGCCGATAAGTATTCTGTTCATGGCATATGTCATTACTGAGCCTATAGACTGCATGATGATCGACGGAATACCGATAGCATAAATGGTTCCCATGATTTTGAAATCCGGGCTGTAGCCCTTGAAGCTCAGGCTGATTTCATGATTGAATTTGTGGTTGCAGGCAAAGGCAACAACG
>ULON01031176.1_pt1 | contig 39533 bp, 18 predicted proteins | sample 1952571 | NCBI WGS metagenome assembly ULON01 (sample SAMEA4835603, study PRJEB28245) | human gut metagenome | biome: gut microbiome; material: fecal sample | place: Denmark | collected 2008
TAGGGGAGGTCATGAAGTTAATGCTTAGAAACTTATTTCATATTTCTATTAGAATAGTTGAAAGGAAATTAACTAATGGAGAGGTAGAATATTGGTGCCAATATCAAAACATTTTTGGGAAATGGAAAAACAGGATAAAATACGATATGTTTGGCATGGCGTGTTATGCTGTTTTTTATTCATTCGAAGATGCGTATGAATTTAATTATGGTAAGAACAAAGAAGAAAAGGTAAAGGTAGTGGATTCTTGTTACAAGAAAAGATGGTAACTACAATAATCCCCGGCCATACAATAGGTGTACGGTTGGGGATTATTGTAATATATGATTAATAACCGTCTTATCTTATACTAATACATTTTAGTACCATTTTTATATCTTTTATTATAATTTTATATAGGTGTCAATAGGAACAAAGCTGCCACCTGTACTTATCTTATATATTGAATGAATAAGGTGAGTACTTGGACTTAATTTCAGTTGAGGTACTAGATTGGACCCTTCTGTAATAAAGAAATAATAAAAAACGTCTCCAATCGTAAACTGTAATATAATATCACCTGTTACCTGTCCTTCATTAAAGTAAGCCTGGATATATTGTCCAGAATTTGATATCGTACAATTTATAGGATTACCGCCCATCGTACATACCTTGTTATTAATTAAATCTAAAACATAGTAAGCCGCCATAGTTACTCCATTAAATCGGTCTCTACAACCAAGAATAGGTACAGGCTTTCGCCATGTGGTTGTAGGGGCCGAAATCGAACAAGCAAAAACAGGGATCTTGACGCCGGCAACTGTCTTAATATTTTCAAATCTTCTTCTCATAATTTCATAAAATTAATTCAGTAAAAGGGCGGACATAATGTGAACTACCCCTTGAACCTATATCCAAATGATCTCCTTGGATGTTTATATCATAATACCACGAATAGGTAAATTTTGTATTTCGAGTGGATGTCCACATTCTATTACTCATTATCGCACCTCCTACCATTAAAAGGCATTCATTTATTTCATTAGCATACAAAGATATCAAAAAAAACTCTCCGGCGCCACCTACATATCCATTTTAACCATTTTTAAATAAATAGCTATTAGCTTTATTAAAAGCGTAATCTGTATTACTGGTATCATATTCAAGATACGCATTCTGATTTTCACGCCCCCAATAATCCTTTTTAATAGTTCCAATATGAGAACTATCTTGTGCAAATATATTGTCTATTTCTCCATCCTTACCCCAACGAGATGTGCCAATATATTCGGTGGCTATAACAAAACACACTTTATCTACAAGAGCTATTCCATTGCATAGATCATTGGAATATCCTTTATTAGACCAATTTTCTTTTGTATATAATCCTCCATCTACATGTTGGATGTATATGCCTTTATTGATTATAAGCGAGGGATTTACCCCCATCCCTATTTGAAATCTTCGTCTCATGATTTTTGTTTGCAAGATAGCAATAATTGACAACATAAAAGAAACCGGTTATCTATCATCTCTGACTGAGAACCGGTAAGAAAACAATTTCAGAAAAAATTTAAACCTACATAATCTTTCAAGTAAGAACAAAAAACGTACAATCTACTCTTTGACGATGCTAATATAACATATTGGAATCATACAAAAACAATGCAAGACCGATATTCTTCGTCTATTTGTAACTAACATCATCGTCTCCTTCCGAATCAGGAGTGGCGCCGATGAAGAACATCATTGACTTGTTGTTTGTCTGCTGCCACCAATTATAGGCGCGCGCTATGTCTTCCGGCGTCTTGATATTATACCATTGTTTGATAAACGTCTGTTTGGCGAGTTGCCTAAATAACTTAGACTCTCCTTTGTATGTACCTGACGTCACCTTATCAAGTGAGTAGTTCCTAAGATCGGTAAGATCCTTAAGTTTCCGTCCCATAACAAATGGGTCGTTAATGATATCAACCACGTTAAGCTCCATAATAAATGGCATCTGTGAAGCTATTTCGTTTATGGTTCTGAATCCGACGTAGGATCCGAATTGAGTAAGCCAACTTTCCTCGTTTTCATCATCATCACGCCATCCGGCAAGAAGCATAGATACGGCTTGCATGATAAGGAATGTGCCGGCATAGACACTGAGGCGTTTGAGATTAGTTTTTTCTACCTCATTCATATTGTCTTTATTTTCATTCCAGACATCTATGATGTTTTTCATACCAGACTCGGAAGCCAGGCTAAATGTTTTGGCTATCATATTCTTTAACGTAATTGACAGTCCTTCCTCTTCTTGCATTGTCTGGAAATTGAAGCCACGTCTTTTCCACAGACGTTGAGCCGCCAGCACCAACCATCCTCGGTGGGCGGTCATGAACCTGGCTATCCAGTTGCGCGATGCGGCAGTTCGGTTTTCTTCATTCAAAGATCCGTTACATATCTGTGACAAGCTACGAACTTGATTCCTGGTTATAGCCATCTGGGTTTCTACTTCCTCAACAGTAACACCCGATCCTGGCTTTACAACCACCTTCCCATCCACGACGTCTACCATACTCCATAAAGTACGATCTTTTAATGCGTTCCATTCTCTTTTTATGGTACTCTGTTCTTTATTACGTTCTTTTTCCATCTTGAAATCTTGGAACGTGTAGAACCGGCCTTTGTAATAACGAACATTGTCCATGGTAGCAATCATAACCTGCGGATCAAGAGGGTAGTTCAGGATTTCCATAAAAGCATACATAGGCGAACGCATTAAGGTCCTGGCCGCTCTATTGTATCCGGCACCATACATACGATTTCGGATATTGAATATCCCCATTCTCTCACCTATGACATATAATTTGCTTTTCCTATCTATGTCTCCGGTTTCTGCTATACAAGATGGAGCAAGGCGTGAAAATTCAGCCGATGCGTATTTAAGGGAGTCTTTGCTTATATACTGTCCTACGGCAGATTCCATGATGAGGTTGATATGACCTGTTAAGGCGCCGGTAGCTGCCACAAACGGAGACAGTGCCAAGTTCATGACCGACATAAATCTTTCAACAGCCATCATAATTCTTGTAAGGTCTACCGTATATCCTCCGATGTTCACCGTAAGTTTTTTGGTGTTCATCCTAATGCCATAATAATGATCGTTGAAGAAGTCCCTGAACATCTGATATGCTTGGGTTGCTTCAGCCTTCTTACCGCCTTCAAATTGTTTGTTCAGCAACATCTGCTCCAGTCCTTGAGCGAGCTCTATAGACTTCTGCTTTTCGTTGTATAACGATGACTGCATCATAAGCATCGAATAAGAGTAGCCAAAATCGTGAGATACATCATCTTGGTTCTCCAATTCATATATGTAGTATTTAGGTATAGACCTAAGTCTGTCTTCCGGATCATACACTTCCCCTTGTCTGGTTTTACCGTATAGAGAATCGTCTACTCTGTCCAGGCACAGATCTGATACAAAATTACGAACCGTATTTTTGAAGTTAATACCCAATCCTTCTATACGTTCTATATCTTGTTTTGATATCTGTGGAATAGCATACAGGTTCGGGCTCTGCTCTTTGTATAGATCAAGGGATTGTCTTTTTATTTCCTTGAGTTTTTGAATCATATTCCACTGCTCTACGTTTTTAGTAGCAACTTCATTACCGTCAGCATCATACTTGATACCAAAGTCATTGAAATACGATTCGTCACGATACAGGCTTTTCTTAGGCATTCGATGACCATACCCATGATCTTTTACATAATCAGGATTACGGCCGCTATTTTCGGCTTCAGATTCAGCCACCCATGCCCTTGCAGGATCGAAAGACAGGTACGATATGTCCATGCCATAATCTTGGGTGGATGTACCGTTTTGTACGTCCTTAACCATCTGCGCCACATCTATCTCACCTCGACCTATTTTGTCGATCATGGCCGCATATCCGGTAGGCGCCATGCGTTTATAGTACGAAAAGACCTGGCTCCTGGCAAATTCATTAACAATAGCATTGGCCTCTTCTATGCCCTCTTCTCTTGTATTATTTAAAAACAAGCTGGCCATCTTAGCATTAACAGCATTCCTAAAATCTCTACCGTCTAATTCTTTGCTTATACCAAGCTTTTCTGACAGGTAGTTGGTTTCAGATACGGTAAACAGATATCGGTTATCAGCAGCCTTAAACAGCTTATCCCTTAAAGCCTGAATCCTTTTTGCTTTCTTCGCCGTAGTATGACGTTGTACGAACTTCCATTCCACTTCCTTGGAGTCAGCAAGAGCATTTAAATAAGACTGATTTACTTCGTTTTCGGCCTTACTGCTTTTAGTAAGGTACTTATCAATATCTTCAAGACCCACCATCTTAGCATAATCTATCAAAATAGCGTAATCGGCTTCAATAGCTTCAGATGCGGCCCTAAAAGCATCTCTTTCAGATGAGGTAAATGTCGCTTCGTTAATTTCTCCGATATCAGCCACATCTCGGTTGTTTCCGATTATTTCCTTGATAATGGCCTTATTTTTTTCTATATCTTTCACAATCGAATCCACGTCAGTCGCATCTCTATCTCTTGTCGTAGAACTAATGATATCATGCGCCATTTTAAGATACGAAGCCTTGTTATTTGATTCGGTACGTGCCGACTGTTCCGATTCTACATCACTCCAAAACCGATCATTAAATGACAGGTGACCTCCCAACATAAGTGTCTTCAGCGCAGCTTCTCCTCCTGACTCGCTCTGAATCGTTCTTAATTTTTGCAAAAACGATTCTGATACGGCATTAGTGACATTATTTGATTCCTTTCTCCAAACTTCATTTATAGCTTGTATTTCTTTGGCCATCTTAAGTTGGTCGCCGGTTTTTTTCACTCTCCTGGTTCCTACATATATGTATTCTGAAGCTGCTTCCTTACGTTGTTTACGAAGCAGCCCTTCTTCTTCGTAATTGCTGCTTTTAAAATAGGCAACCTCATCAAAATTACCACCGCTATCAATAAAAGGCTGCCTCAATATCCGTTTTTGCCGGGATAGAGCATTAAGATATTCTTTGGTTGTTTGAGAAACTGGATGCCCTAATTCTTCTTCAGCCTTTTTGTATATGGATTCCATTCTTGTGGCATAACTTTCGCTAAATTCCAGTTCCGAATTTTCAGCATCCCACTTTTCCATCTGTTCCGTATAGATCTTTTCCTGCTCGATGGTAAAAATATCGGTATTAACTCTATCAGACGATGGTTTGAATTTAGCGTTTTCAGTAACCGTATTTCCATCCTTGTCAACTACTTCTCTTTTAAATACGTAATTACGGTTATTGTCAACCACATCACCAATTTCTTCTTCTGATATCTCTATGTTCATGGCGGTCGCAAACGCTCGCATCTGCGCCAGCTTCTTATTACGATCGTATTTAGCCATATCAAGAGCACTACGAAGGTAATTAGAAGTTTTGCCGTCTACTTTCTGAAGCAGTTTTTCAAATTCAGATTTGTTAAAACCATGCTTTTTAGCATATGCCAGGAAGTCGGATATGGCGGGCTGGGCATTCACCATCGCATTGTAATTGTCTTTGGCAATCATAGCTCCAAGAGCGTTATTGAACGGACTGGAAGAATGCTCTAATATACCAAACCACCTACTTATCCAAGAAACATCGTGTTGAACCTTGTCGAAAAATTCTTTTACTCTCTTTACCTTATCTGCCGGCACATGAAGTTCGTTCATTAACTTATCAAGCAACGTACTTTCATCAAGGTCTTGTACTGATTTAATATCAGACTGAATACCATTGATGTCGGCAATGACGGTATTGATCCTATTTGTATAATCCTGCTTTTCACGTTCATCAAATTCGGTACTTCTGTTACGGATATATCCTCGAAGATCGTTCATGATCGGAAGAACCTGATTGTTGATAATATCTACGTTCTTTCGATCATTGGTATTGAAATGAAGCTTACCGTCTTTGGTATCACCATGAAGGATAGTATTTACTACGTTGCTTAAGTATCTAACCTGAGCTTCGGCTGTGGAGATCATGCTGTTCATGGCGGCCGCCATCTCATTCTTGTCTATTTCGGTCTCTACCTTATTTATCTTATCTTCTATAGTCTTAAGCTGGGCAAGGGTCATAGACGTAGTTACAGCCCTATCAGAGCTTATCTGACGTAAGTCTCTTAACGTTTTTCTCAATGCCCGGATCTTAGACTCAAGAAACTTGTTCTTGTTCATAGAAGAAAGGGAGTATAATGTAAAGTCATTATCCTTTAACAGAGAGGTGTCAAATCCTTTATCTATGTCAGTAATGGCAAGATCACGAATGTTTTTAATAACGTTATTCAAATCCTGTCTTTGGGTTGATAAAGCTGATTTAAGCCAGCTTACGATTCCAGAGAGAAGCTGCCGGACGCGCCCCAGGAAGGAGGTAGGCTCTACCGGCGCCTGTGCTGTGCCGGTCTGCATCTCCCTGGCGAGGATCTTTCCAAGAATTTCTCTCCTAACAGCATTATCAAGCTCAGCTCCTTCATATACCTTACCGTATGTATTATAATACTGACCTGCATACTGGTTCCACTCTTCCGTACCTTCTACATCTTGCAGAACAGCCTCAACAGCATTCTGATCTCTGTATGCCTCTACAAGGAAGTGGGCTGTTTCTTCTACTAAATCAGATAAAGTAGCATCTTCACCAACTGCTATTACGTTATTGGCAATATCCGCCAATGCCTTAGCAGAAGGCTCGTGCCCGTATTTGGTTTGGTACTTCTCTATATAATCGGTCATACCTATGACGCTAACGCCAAGAGTTTTCAGTATCTCGACAATAGAATTTCGTTGATCACGTTCCTGCCTGCTATAATCTGATACGATCTTAGCTTTAGTATCAGCATAAAGATCGTTGTCTTCTAATATGAATGAAACTACAAGCGCATCAAAATGATCGTACTTGGCGTCCAATTCATTGTATCTTCCTGACTTAAGATCGTTCTTTATCTGTTCCCTACTAACCCTTTCCGTTCCTCCGGTGGCAAGTCTCATAGTTACCTTACTGTTATCCAACGAGCTTATGGTTATCATACCCTGGTCGTTCATGGAAACATCTGAACCAAAATGATTACGGAGCTCAGTGTATGATAAGGCTGAATTGAAAAGTCTAATTTGTCCTGTATGACCTTCTCCTGTAAGATAATAGCTTCTTGTTTCAGGATCGAATATCTTAGATCCGGACAAAAGACCTTTCTTTATAAGGTAGTTAATTATACCACCTTTTGTTGATAAAGAAGTAGAAGCAGAAGCGGTCATGACCGGTATAAAAGATTTGGGGTTGTTAAGAACATACTTTCCAGCTTTGTAAGTAATGTCTGCCACGCCATCCACGGTAGATTCTTGAACGGTGCCTGATAAGAATCCTATTCTAATATCATTCCCGCCAGAGCGAAGAGCTTCTCCGTAATCTTCAAATAATTGGCTACGATCGTTCATGAAAAACAAACGAGGCTCTCCGGTCTGATACGTTACACCCACAGGATTAGAATCTGTCTGTGGTAACTCTTCTGGGCTAAATATCTTAAGACCGTCTTTTATAACCATATAATTAACACCCTTATCCTGTACCATAGATACGGGAGTAAAGTCCGAAGATATAGCATCTTGTAGATACTGCCCGGCGTCTATTCCAGGTCCTTCCGGTACGGAAATGCTTGACGGAACCATAGCATCCACCAACATAATATTATCACCCAGATTTTGGCTGTAGAATCCAAAGCCCGATTCTTGGATTTCATAAGGTGCATCTGATTTTGACACAAGAACAGGGTTACTCATCTTAGACGCCTTATCCAGCACCCTTTCTCTATAGGCTTCCGGAATAAGATCGATGTTGGATTTTACCTTATTATAAGCCGGTTTGTTGATAGGCACTCTCTTTCTCCAGTCGCCAAAAGCCTTTAAGAACTTATTGGAAAATACGGTTTTAAAAACAGTAGTAGCCCGTTCCCTGTTCTCCATAAGAGGAATAGATGCTATCTTATCAAACAACATAGACCTGTCCCCTGATCTGGTAGAGACAGAAACAACTTTCTTTTTATTATCTCTTTTAATAATACACGTTGATGTCATAGTAAAACATTTTTGTTATGAGACAAAGGTAGTTAAAAATCAAGCATATCATAAAAAATAAAGCCACCTAACTTCTCAGTCTGATGGCTTAAAAATAATATGAAAAAAAATTATAATCTGACGAAAAATCGTCAAGTTCAGCTTATATGTAATGCATGTACCCATCTCGGTGAATAAACCTTCCCGATTCAAAGCGCTCAATATCTTCAGGGCAAATAGGGCCCGAATCCTCTCTCCTGGCTTCAAACCAAAGCCCTGGCTTACGAAGTCGGCAAGTTATGATATAATTGAAGCAATTGTGCGTAAAATGGAAAACAGATCCTACAGGGAAATACCTATCAGCTTGAAATACGATTCTTTTTCGTTTAGTATCAAACGTGATATCCCCTACTATCTTAGCCACGTAATAGCTTCTGCCATTTAACGTTTCATCTGTTTGTGGTATCCAATAATAACCTCTTGCCATGCCACAAATATATGAAAAAGTCGGATAACTTACGTACCCGACTTTATTATTTGTTTAAATAGTTCAATTCCGCCATTTTTTATGATATGTCCTGCTTGGTGATCATGTATAATAAAGAAATAGTAATATGCGCGGCCATCTGGGTGCAGGACGGCAAGAAGCGTCCCTATCAGCCCACCAATATACCATCCGGCACCGTGTTCTGTGGATTGAGACATTGTTCTATCATTTCTCAGTTTGTAGCTTATGGTGTTGCTCATAAGAACCGTAGTGTGCAAGGATTTTTAACAAGCAAGAACCGGTTTTTAACAAGAGAGGAAGCATCTGAACTTGTTAAGAACAATAATCAGGAGATGATAGTAGATAGGAATGCTATTAGAGAACAATTGTATTCAGAAGATTTATATTGACTAAAAACAAAATAATATGGGATTTATAATCAAGAAGTCAATCACTTATAATATGATGGACGGCAGTCGGGTAGAGTATGAATTTAACAACATAAATTTAGATCATATCACATTTAAAGGTAACGGTAAAGAACCTTTTTCATTTAACAGAGCCCTTGTTGAAAATTTGATTGAGACATTTGAAACCATGCATGATATATATTCCGATAATTACAAGCTTAAGGTTTATACTGGTAATTGCATAATTCAATTGAGCGCAGATTCAAAGGACTTAAGTGAATCCTTTTTTGACGTATATGATAAAGATGAAATAAAACTGATATACGCAATAAATATCAGTATCTTGAAAGAAATGTTTATCATATGATGCAAAATAATATCAAAAATAATTAATTCTATTTCATAATCCAAATGAAATATGTATCTTAGATACATGGTTTGTAAATAGCATTTAATGTATTAAAAATAATGAGATTAGTATATAAGTTCAACATAGGGCAAAATGGAAATATATCATCTTTGTGCAAGATTAGCAACAACTTGTACAACCAAGCATTGTATATTTTCAGAGAAACACTTTCTAAAGAAGATAAGTGGTTATCCTATTTTGAACTTGATGATATCATGAAGAATACCAAGAACTTAGATGGAGACATTAATTACAGATTACTAAAGGCGCAATGTTCTCAACAAGTTCTTCGTATTCTTGATAAAAATATTAAAAGTTATTACAAATCGGTCCAAGATTACAAAAAAACATCCAACTAAGTATAAAGAAAAACCTGGTCTTCCAAATTACAAAAAGAGAGGTTATGAGTTCAATTTGTATTACACGAGTCAGAGTTGCAAAATAAAAGATGGGAAAATAATCCTATCAAAAGATATTTCAATACCCATTCCTCAATATGAGAAGTATTCTGATTTGATAAAAGATTTCAAACAGATTAGAATAAAACCATTAGCATGTGGATATAAAATAGAAATCATTTATGAGGTAAAAGATGCTGAAGTATCTAAAGGTAGAGAAGAGAAGATTGCTTCAATCGATTTAGGGATTGATAATCTTGCAACTCTTATCAGTGAAGATTTTACTGTTCTATTTAGTGGTAAATTTGTTAAATCATACAATAAGCTATTCAATAAGACATTAGCCAAATTAAATAGTATCAAAGATTTACAAAAGATAAAAGGAACAACAAGACGAATAAAGAAATTATATTATGATAGAGAACAGTACATAGAAGATGTCTTTCACAAAATCAGTAGAAAGATAGTTAATTTACTTATCGATTCCAAGATAACAAAATTAATTGTAGGCTACAACAAGGGATGGAAACAAAATGTAAATATAGGTAAAAAGAATAATCAAAAGTTTACACAAATCCCTTTTGCGAGATTGGTGAGTTACTTAGAATATAAATGTGAATTAGCTGGTATTGAAATAGTTATTCATGAAGAGTCATATACTTCAAAATGTGATTCATTAGCATTTGAGAAGATAGGAAAACATGAAAACTATTTAGGAAAGAGGAAGAACCGAGGATTGTTTCAATCCTCGGTAGGAAAACTCATAAATGCAGATGTAAATTGAGCATTAAACATTATGAGAAAAGTAGTCGGTGATTCCTGTGAATCAATTCGTAGGATAATCGATAGAGGGTTATTGTTTAACCCGGTGAGGATTACGAATGTATTTTGTTAAGAAGGTGCATTCCGAAACTTATAAAGAAATGTAATAAGTTTTATTTAATTTAATATTTTTCATAACATTAACACAAAAGGAATACAAGTATTATCCATAATAAAAAAATAGGCCCAAAAGAGAATGTCAGATCCCACTATGACAAACCCTAATGAGCCAAAAATATCTTTCAACATCAAACAACCAGAGGTGGGATCTCGTTGTTCATTGTTTCTGGGGCAAAGATAGGAACAGGATTTTAAATAGCAAATATTTTAATACTTTTTAAATCAAACCAGGGCCCGCATCACTGCGAGCCCTGGTCTCTAAACTAATACCATGAAAAACGTAAACCCAAAAACTAAAGAATACACAAATGTATGAAAATGTACGCTTTTCACAAAGAATCTGTATCCTGTTCTTTTGTGTGATTCAAGACATGGGATATAGTTCTGATACTTAATCCGGTTTGATTTCGTATCAGATTATAAATATAGGATTTTGAAACTACAGTTCTTAATTGACCTAAATCATTCATAATGTTTTTATACATAAGATGAATGCTGTTGTTACGTTTGATGGTACTGATTCTCATTTCCTACTGTTATTAGTTACGTTCGGTTCTTACTTTTTCCTTATTTCCATAATCCCTTCCTGAAACTAATATCGCAAATTTAACAAAAATAATTCATAAACAATGAAAATCTAACTTTTCTTGTATGTTATTGATATACGTACATATATAAGAAAAGTGAGACTTTCACAAGCCTCACTTCCCAAATTATAACTATGAAAAAACTATATATATATACAAAAATTACCTGCATTCCAATTTGTTAAGATCATCCAATTCAGACTTGCTTACGGTCATGTCTTGCGTCAAGCCAGATCTGTTTTGGTATGGAGCGTAATCAGTTTCTACCGTCTTAGCCTTCTGAGTAGAATCGTATTTCACCTCCGATTCGGTTCCTGTCAGATTTTGGTAGATAGAGCCGGAACTACTCTCGCTTACTTTAGACCATATCTTATTACCTACTCTTATAAAATTATCATAAATACCTTCGGCTGTTATAACACCATCTTGCTCTACGATATTAGGGCCCGATTTTTCTTTTAACAAATACGGGTGCCTGGTGTAAAAATAGTGTTCAAAATCATTCCCGGCATACGAAGGGTCATACCTCTCCAAATAAAACAATTCTGATAAAGAAGGGTCGGTACTGGTCATGCTATAATCAAACAACATCAACCTGTCTTTTCCAGATAAAGATAATTCTATTGATTTCAAAATATCAGGATCATCAGAAATAAGACCCAAAGATGGACCAGGTTTGAAGTCAAGATACTTATAGGCATTATCATATAATTTTGTTTTATGGAGTTTGTTGTCAAGGTAAGATTGGTATAAATCGAATAAGGATAATGGGTTTTCGCTATCTTGTTTTTTGTTCATGTATCGACTATACTCCCGATCCACATCCACGTAAGGAACGTCAAGTACCGCCGGGTGTCCAAACGCCATCCTGGTCATTATCATGTCCTCCGTGTTCTGAGAATCCATGAACGATCTGACGTATTTTTTAATGGAATCCATGAGCGTATTATTATCTACGTTTCGTACTTTCTCTTTATCCAAAACGCCGTTCTTAAAACAAGATTCAGGATATATTTTAGTAGAAAAATGAGTTAGGTTGTGCTTGGCTAATACTGTTGATATTTGATACATCTCGTTAAGATCATCTTTGCTGATCCTTTGATATAGATTATCTCCTACCTTAAGCAATGAATGTTTCTCAAATGCCTCTACTGGGTCTATATCGGATTCAGAATAAACGATATTCAAATTATTCATATACTCCGGCAATAATCCAAAATAATAGTCTGTACTATCACCAAGAACATCATCTATAGAAGATGCCAGCGTTGGAGCATAATTTACATCATTATGCCTGGCCACATAAATATCAAGATCCAGCATCAAATTATCTATCTTATTCAAAGATTCTTCTGTGCCATCATAAGTTTCCGATGTCCCTATTATATCTATGCCAAACCACGTACAAGCCTCTTCTATATCCCATATCATGCTTCTTAAATCGGATTCGGTGTCGGCATTAGCCCTATGTAAATAAGCTGATATACGAGCTCTTAGGAACTCTATTTTGCCAGGATTGTAATAAGACAGATCTTGTAGCTTAGACAAGGATCTTCTCTTGCCTTCCACCACATCATCCCCTTCTATGTTTATTACCGGAATCTTATTCGTAGATGAGAACTCATCAAACATAGATTCGGCAAATTCTTTATCAGAAACGAATTTCTCAACCAGTTCAGGATATGAATTTCTCAACGATTCAAAAGCAGATGAAAATTCAGAAAAGTTTTTTATGCCGGCTACTGTTTTACGCATAGCATAATAAAGCTCAGAAGGATTATATGGTACTTTTTTACCAAATTGGTTAAACACTCCCTCCTTGTAAACAATAGGACCATACTGATAGTCAATAGACATAAAATAATTATCTTTTTCCCTATCATGTTCGTTAATAGAAGAATCTATTAACTTTCTCATGGAAGTCGAAACCTCGTTTAAAACAGAAGGATCGGATAAAATACGACTTATTTCTGTTTCATCATACAAACCGGATCTCCTTAATTTCTGCTCATTCAGTATCAAACTGCCATCTACATAAAAATCGAAGAGAATAGCATTAGACAATGAAGACGCATTGAAAAAATAATGAGTAGACAAAAGGAAATCCCTTACATCCTTAATGTCCTGAGCCGTTAAAGGATCAGCAAAATAAGTCTGACGCTTCATATACGACAGCACGTCTTCTAAAAGAGGTTCACCATTGGGATCGGTATTAAACATCTCCCCTGGAGCCGGGTTATTCCAATGACCGTAATACGACAAAAAACCAGGAGTGTAAGCCTTAGCCCATACCTGAAGGGCCCGCTCGCTGTTTCCTAATAATTTTAAGGCACTTTCGTAAAGAACGGAAGGCTCCCCGTTAGGAGCCTTAACCCGTTTTATTTCATTTTCCTTTTTTTCTATCTGACATTTGACACCCATAGTGATAAACATTTTAGACAAAGATAGTATAAAAATAGAAATTATGAAACTTCTATTTCATAATGCGAAGCCTCTGTCTCAACTATCAATCTTCCCTCTCCTTCGAACTCAACGCTATCATTTCCTGGACCAGTAACAAAAGGGAAATCAGATACGGATGTTACATAATCTCCAGAACCACCGGAGAAAGACTGACTTTTACTTTGTTTGTAATTGATAGTCAATTGTGTTTTACCTATCTGAAGAGTTCCAGATAAATTTTTAGTATAAGTAGTGGTAGTTGTAATATCCCCATTTTTATAACAATACATTATAAAGGTGGTAACCGGACTCTTTTTTATATTACTATCCGGACCTGCATGATAAGATTCATTTCCTCCAAATATGCTATAAATGTGACAATAAGGACCGACTCTTTTACTTGAAGTTTTAGCCTTATCCTCGACTCCTTTCAAAGATATAGTAACCTTACTCTTGTATTCAATATCCTTCCAATTACAGACTCCTTCACTTACGTTTCCAACAAACCTGTCATTAACATAAACCTCTATATTCCCCTGCTGATTGGTCTTCAACTAATACTGAACAAGACTTGAAACATCTTCGTATCTCCTTCTCATACTTAACACTCCTTATTTAACTCATTTATCGAATCCGAATTATCAGAACCTTCTACAAGATTCTTATTCCTATCTATCTCTTCCTGGCTCATATTACTAATCATATTTTGTATTTTCCTACCAGATTGAGATAAAGAACGGATGAATGCGCTGGAACTTATCTTAACTCCAAGATCCGGTTTTGCCCTAAACGCTTCACCGGTACTGATATTATACAAATCATACACACCTGAGTTCACATAGAATTTATATATCCAGTTTCCACCAGCTTTTTTGTACCCTAATTTGGTTAACTCGACTACACTCATACCAAATTTAATGCCATTACGACCCATTATCTTCTCCGGTATAGGTTCCACCTTAGCCGGAACAGATGTATATGCTTCATCGCCGCCGTACAGGAAATAAGGGGTTGTCACCCTTGATATGTGAGTAAGCGGTTCTTCGGATATACGAGGCTCGTCTTTCGCAGCCTTATATTCTTCCCTTGGATTGGATATCCTAATAAAAGGATCGTATGTCAAAAAGGTTAAGCCGTATTCTACTTTATAACCTGATACGCCGTTAAGATCCCTTATAGCCTTAGTCGTATGCGAGTGATTGATGGTGTCTATACCATACCTTGATTCCATATCGGTCATAATACTATTAACCTCATCTCCCTCTACATAAACCTCTTCTCCTTCCGGGATAGAGGTTATGCCGGCAGCCCTTCTAAGTAGCCATAAAGTGACTTCAGCAATGTCAGAGAACTTATCTCCGTTCTTCCTATAGTTATCTACTCTTCCTTCTTCATATCCAGGTAATTCGACATTTCCTTTAACTCCGACATTTGTTCTGGATTGTCCTTTGCCTTCTCCATCTCCCTTTTTATCGCCATCTTCCTCAGTGCGTACTGCACCGCCTTCTGCACTTCCTTCTTTTCCATCATTTAAAATATTATCTGATTCTGACTCTATAGACTCCACGACAGCATCATACTCTGGTATGCCGCTAAGGAAATCTGCTACGTTATTCAAAAACTCTATTTTTTCCTCGTTTGTCATATCAAGGCTTTCCACGGGCTCCCATATGGCAGGCAAGTTGTTTGATTTTATTGCAGTAGAAACATCTTCTACAGTTTTATTATCCACCGTAGGCAAAACTTTAGAAACCAAACTATTGATATCAGATTCCATTTTTTCTACTTCCTCTTTTGTGCCATATTCTTTTAGGATATCCATGCCATTGACTCTAAGAGAATAATTCAAAGCCTTACTTGGAACAAAATTAATATATTTCAAAAAGTTTTTCAACTCTGATATAATTTGTTCGTTGTTGCCATTTCTACTATTTAAATAATCTACAACTACTTGCTCTTTGCTTTTCTTTAGGTAATCAACGTATTCATCCATAGTCAAACCCTTACTGTAAGATATTCTATCACCTACAGTACCCTTAGGGTCTAACCCCATTTCAGACTTAAGATCTTTAGGATTACCTCTTTGTCTTAAAAATCTAATATCTCCACCTACAATCTTTCTTGCTATAAAATCATAGATATTAGCAAAAGGGGGTAAGTTGTTTTCCTTTATATAAGATTCTATATCCTCTAACCTTGCAGCAAAAGACTTCCTTGTAGTCCTGGTTGTTCCAGTAGAAGAAACTGACGAGCCGCTCGTGGCTGTAGGCTGCTGTACTGGGGCAGTCTTGCCGGCAGCCGGCTGCTGTTCTTCCTCTGGCATTTCCTCTTCATAAACATCCACGTATTCTTTAGAAGTAACGGTCTTACCCTCATCAGAGAAAGGAAGATCATCCTCTATAAGCGACTTAGGGCTGGAAGATGATTTACCAAACTGAATCCTGATCTTAGGAGCAACAAACATCTCACCTTCGAAATCTATTCCAGATTCTACTTCAGACGTCACAATGTCTTTAACGCTCCTACTTCCATCTTCTACCCACTTAACAACATCAGGAACCGTAGATAATTTTTCTATAGCCTCACGAGCTTTTCTAAGCCCTGAAATAGGATTCAAATACGATACTTGATACGAAGCCGGATCAAGACCTAACTTGGTTAGATACGCATTAAGATCTTGTATATCATCTTGACCCATCTGTAGCAATTCAGAATCACCAGATTCAAGTAGCATATCTATAAAAGACATCCATTTCTGCCCTTCCTCTGATTCTACAGAACGTAGACTAACTGGGAAAAGATAATTAAGACCGTTTTTACCTTTGATGACAACTACCGGAACTCTTACATTTTTGTAATTATTCCCCTTGTCATTTAATATAGAATAAGCAAATGGGAAGCCTGTGTATTTAGATCCGTTCTTAAGCACGACTTTGCCATTTAATACATATCCGACATCAGATACTTTTTCAGCACCTTTTTCGGTAATGGGGAGATTTTCTACCTGGCCATATCCTTGACCGTTTACCTTCATGTTAAACACCGGTCTTCCGGGAAGGGTCTGGGCAACAACATGCGTGCCGACGCCGATGGTAGCCGACCGGCCGGCGTCCTTCTTCCACTTGTTGAAAGCCGCTCTTCTTATCTTACTTATACCATCTATGCCCCCTGTGTCAGCTTTTACAACAGAAACGAATCTGTTTCCACTCATGACCTTGATAACAATATTGGATACCAGTTTATTTTCAGCAGATTCTATTCTTTTTTTATCTCCGGACTGAACAGCATCATTGTATTCGGCAAAAAGAGACTGATTATAGGTATCATTTACATCTATTTCGAGATTAACCTTATCTCCTTTTTTCAAAGAAGATAATGCTTCCTGATCTATTTTATCTACCTCATTCTCTCCAAATCCGACACCTGTTCTGTACGGAACCAACTCATCTGAATCAAGACGCTTATAAACCAAAGAATAGGAATTACCCACGTCCTGAATAGACACGTCTGTGTAACGGTTAAGAACACGAGCCGATTCTTTGTCTATAGACCATCTCGCATGATAAGGCAATTCAATTATAGTAGCCGTTTCTCCACCTATATTAAGAGAATACCTTTTAGTGCCATTAGCGTTCGTTTCAGAGCTTATTTGAATAGGAACCAATGATTTTATAGAAGATATAAATTTATCGGCTCTAAGACCTGCAATTTCATACCTTTCATTGCCGTCATTGGAGATTCTTCTTACCATCAACGTCTCTGGATTCTGGGCGCTATCTATATTGGCTCCAGGTGTATTATCAGATTCGTCTAACTCATTTACAAGAGAATCTATATTAGCATCATCCTCCCCAAAATTACTTAACGTAGATTCGGAAATACGACCTTTATCAATAATCCTGTTTTGTTCGATATAAGGAAGGAGATCCGTGATGTTTCCAACCTGGCCAAGATCTTCTATGGTAAATACCGAATCGGCAAGCTTATCTTCGTCAACTTTCTCCCCTTTGTCCCGTCTGTTCATTATATCAACATACGAAGAAATAGCATCATCAAGTTCCTTCCTTTGATCTGGTTCCAAATTGGATTTAGCCATATCAATAATAGCTTTATTATCCTCATACACAGATCTCGGACTTGTAAGCCTATCAGCCTTTTCAGATAATGATTTTATGAGATTAACGGGACTGTCACCCAAAGACGATACATAATCATCAAAATCTTGTTTGTATTTATCATACACATCTTTTTCTCTCGCAGTAAGAAGATCGGCATTACCTGTATATAGTTTATCAATTATAGACTGCCTTACGGCCGGAACCATAATAGGATTATCCATAGCAGCCTCATAATCTTCATCCGATACAGACTCCGTAAGCGGTGACTCTTTTATATCGTCTTCTGCTTCCTTCATCCTATCTTCCCTTACTTTATCAAGAGCATGCATAAAAGCCTTGATAGTCCAAGCTTCGTCTTCCGAAATCTTACCTTCTGACACAGCTTGATCTACTACCTCATCAGTGTCATATTCACCAACTTTATTAGGCTCTGCAAAATCAGGAACCTTGTCATCCCCCTTATAAGGAGTAGACCATAGAGAAGACAGCGCTTTTGAAAATCCCCTGTTTTCCTCAGCTAAGAATCTTTTATCAAGCATCTTAGACAAGAAGTTATTCATATTCCTATAGTCCATCAAACTCCTTCGGTATTCATTTACCAAGGATCTCATGGCTTTGTCTTTGGCTGTAAACTTCTTTTCCTGTCTTGATTTTACATTAAAATAATCATCAAAAGCCACAAGTGTATCATAGGCTTCTATTACATCTTGTGAACTTATGGGAGAAAGAGGCGATGATAAAACAGATTCGGTTTTACTTACCAACTCTTCTATCGAAAACTCTTTTCCTATTAACGTTGATAACTCAGACAACGAATTGTTATAATTGGTTCTAAGATCTTCCAATTCTTTGGTTTTTCGTTGTATGGATTCAGCTTGTGGGTCTTTTCCATCTACGTTACGAGGACGAGTAGCAAGATCTTCTATTTCGGATTCAAGCTCTTCTATCCTTGACCGTATGCCACGGATAGCCATCGCCCGCACCCTTGCCCTGTCCGACAGCCGGGAGAACGTACTTAGAGCATCCGCCACGCGAGGCTGACCCGAAAGCGTTTCTATGACAGAAGCTATGTCTTTCATTCTTGATTCCGATTGAAGACCAAGAAAAGCATTACGAGCCACGTATTTTCTAAACTCAATCTTAGAATCATCACCTATAAGATCTTCAGCAAAACTCTGGGCAGATCTGAAATCCGAAAGACGATTATTATAATTATCAATAATAGAATCCTTGTATTTCTTTGCCTCTTCCAAAGACATTCCGTTGGCTTCGGCTATTTCCGAAATAGGCATCATATCAACCATCTGCCTGAAATTTTCAGCCGAATCCTCTAAGGTTCCCATTTGGTTGTCAATCGACATCTTTTCAAACATTGCATCATCAAGCTCCTTGCCGGTCATAGACTGAGCATCGGAACGAACTTGAGGCCCTAAACTCATTGACTTTTTCAACGTATTCAAAGCCGCCGTATTAAGATTAGAAGATGCTTTGTTATATTCATTTACTTGCCTTTCCAGCAATATCTGATTATTACTATACTCTTTCACTCCAAAGAAGCCTTCCCTCATACCAAACAAAGAACCGATAATAGCACCGATTCCTATTTCAGTCCATCCTTCTTTAGACGTATATTGTTTTTTAAATCCTTCAGAAATAGCATCAAGAACATCAACGGCCCCGTTCATAGCAACATTGTCATATCTTGACTTAACATATTCCTCAGCCGTATTCTGGACAGCACCTTGAGATCCTTCTTCCCATAATCCTTCAGATACCGGTCTTTTCATGATATTGAAAACATTGCCTGCTATCTTCTGTCCTATATTGGGATTGGTTATTTTAATAGCCATCTCTCCCGGCTTCGCAACTTCCGTCCCTAATCCAAATAAATGCTTGTTGAGCTTCTTTTCCAAACCAGGTATAGCCTTGCCTCCTAACCCTATATACTTACCAAAAAGAAGCCAGTTAGATAATCCTACTATACCCATATTGGCGGCAAATATAGCACTACCTACATCAGCATTAGAATTACGAAAAACAGCCATTTCCTCTGCATTGGGATCACGACCATAAATCTTACGATAATAATCCTTGAAATCAGACTCGGATTGCTTCATAAAAGAATTTGCTTCAACCGATGACTCGAATCCGGCACTGGTAGCCAGCAACGTCATGGTCTTAGCCGCCTCCCCTACATTTCTTCCGGTGGCAACTCCTTTTCTTACATAGTCGTTAAACACGCTTTTAAGGTTTCCTATACCCCTATTGGCAGCTTGCCTTGCTGCCAACTTAGCTCCGATTCTTCCACCTAATTTAGCGCCTATATTGCCCAATGATCCAACCCCAAGTCCTCCGGTCATGTACGCTGATATCATGGCTCCTACGGTAAAAGACATACCATTACCAAGGACGTCATTCCATAAGAAATTACCGGTATCCTTAAAAAGCTTCTGACCGAAATTATAATCTTCTACCTCTTTCTTGTAATAATGGGGAAGAAGCATGTCTATTTGCTGGTCAAGATCACCTACAAACTTATCCATGTTAGTGTTTAACGCAGCTTTGTAACTTCCCTCAGATGCCATATTGATAAGTTTGTCAGGCAATGACACAACTCCTTGCGCACCGTACAATGCAGACTTTAAAGCGAATTTACCTACACCATTCCAAAACTTACTCCACCCGCTCTGTCTCCTGGCATAATAATCCTCATTATTTATACCCGGAATATAGTTGGGATATTTTGTACGCCATACCCCATCATTACCCATCTGATGACTTTCACGGATACTTACCTTCGGTCCATAGGGATTAAGGGGCGGCGCGGCAGGTGTAGCCCCCCTGTAGCTGTTACGAGCCAGTGCCTCCGAGTAGCTGTTGCTTATCTCCTTGGCTATATACGGTTCTTCGTATTCGGCAGCAGCTATCCTTGATGCGTAATCCGGAAATTTAGGTTGGGCATACACACCTTCACCAGGCATATAATTAGGAACCAGAGGTGTTGTCGTCTCTGGTAATGTAGCCGGAGTGTAATTCTCTTCTTCGGCTAATTTCCTTTGCCTTGCCACATCTTCGTAAGTGGTTTTAGCAGCAGGATTATATCTATCTATATTATTATCAGCCATAAATTTTCTGCAAAAAATCGTTCAACTTACTAAACTTGTCATTCATATTGGGCATGATATTTATTCCTCTCATATACGGATCCCTCATCTGATCAAGACGTTCTTGAACAGCCTCCTTCACGTATTTTACAAAGAAGTACTGAGGACACTTCTGGTGAATGCTATTCCAGTAATCCGCATACTCATCATTACCTGGATCCAAAGGAACAAAATCCGAGAACAACAATGCAGGATTTTTAGAATTTTTAGTCCTTTTGTCATAGAAATTGACCGCTACCTCTCTCGAACCCCTGTCATCCATTCCTTCCAACTGAACTGATATATTATCAGACATGTCAATAAAATTATCAACAAGGGTTTTAACAACATTCATTTCTTCTGGCTTAAGGTAAGAACCATGAACCTTTACTATATCATAAAGATCATTCTTGACATCAGCCTTAGAAGCCAAACGGGGAAGACCATTACGTATGAGATACTTATCATAAGAATAGCCTTCCTTCTTTCCGGTATCTACAAAATCACAGGTTTCAAAACTTGATTTGTAACCATCTACCGGATAATTGCGCTCCTCGACCGAAGGATCTATACCCGCCTTAAGAAGCTCGTCATTCGTAATCTCAACCCTTTCTGTAACATAAGAATTTTTACCGGAACCTACTTGAGCAGTCAAGAATCTTCTAACGGTGCCATTATCTATCTCGGCATCCATATTAATGGCATTAATAGCAGTAGGATCCAGATTATTTACCTTTCCTGCCATGTAACCAGACAATCTTCTAAACTGAGCCTTCTGCAAAGACTTTTCCGGTGAATCGGCATTCCAATTGTATCTTTTGTAAGAATCAAGGTAATGATACTGAGATAACTTATCAGAAATCTGATCGGGAGATACAGACATTTTTATCTCGTCCTGCATCTGACCTGCTATCATGTCAGACACCCTACTATTTTTCTCAGCATATCTTAACTGAGTAATAGTCAAAGGCTCCCCTTCTTGATAATCTTTTAAATCTATATCACCATCCTTATCTATAGTCATATAATCGGATATATTAAAATCGGGATCACCATTAAGTTTCTTCATTCCATTAATAAGAGCCAACGTACCAGTAGAAGAACCATTATCCTCGCCTGTAATAGCATCAGATATGTTTTTCCCCAACTTGCCGGCACTCGCCTTAGCTCCTAATGACGGAGATATAGCACTAAGAATATCTATTCCTCTTGAAGGGTCCATCATGTATTCTCTGAACCCTACAGCATCAGATACGCCAGTTGTTATGGCCGTGGCGAGTAGGAAAGCTCCAGCCTTATCATCTGTATCGGTAAGATTTATAAAAGAATTTCCTTTCATAAACTTAGCATTACAAACTTTCCTGATAATATCCTTATTTTTTTTAGTAACTATATTATCTATTTGATAATCAGTTATGTTATTTATAGCCTTTGCAGCTCCATTTGCCTTAGAATCAGAAAGAAGTAAAGCATCATAAGCTTCAGACAATCTGTTATTTCCTTGTCCGAAATATCCGTTTTTCTGACCTCCATTATTTTTTAAATAAGAATATATCCGTTCTTCAGGAGTCATATTAGCATACAATCCTGGGTCAGTTTTTTCTTCTTCGTATGATGCTGCAACGATATTGCTTCTGTCTGTAGGAGATAATGAATTATATAATTTCAATAAATTTGCTCTACGCTCTGTGGAAGAAGATGTGAGTTGTTCATAAGGGATATTAGCCAAATTAACAGATCCTATCTTACCCGTTCCAGAATTGATAGCCGTAGGCCCGTCCATAGGAGCCATCGGCACTCCTACACCGCCTGCTCCTCTTGTGCCTCCGGATGAGCTTTCAGTGCCCATCTTGGAACCGTAAGTACGCATGTATTCGGTTTCAATCTTAGCCTGAGCAAGCTGCTCATTCGCCAATGATATTTCAACCATAGACTTAGCATTATCAGTCAAAAACTTTTGCTGAGCCCTATCCTCTGCCAACCTTGCAAAATAAAGATCATCTTTCTTCCTTTCAAAACTTGTATTGTCGTATCTCCATGCATCAGTCATCTTATCGAAAAGATTATTGGTAACAACAAAATTAGCAGCCGCTACCGGATCTGATGAAGCTATTATCATATCTGCCTCCCTCTTGGCTTCTGCTTTCTGATTTTTAGCTTCCTGTATCTGACTGTCAATACGATCAATAATAGCCTTATTATCCCCTACTGATTTCTTTTTTGCTTCCAATGCTCCTATGTGTCTATCGTATCTTTCGACATAAGACCCAATGTATTGACTAACCAAATCCGGATTACTGAACACCGGATTGGTGGCTGCCATGTACGATGCTTCTATTCTCATCTGATTCCTCATGTTTTCAGATAAGTTAGCAGACACAAAATTCCTTATCTGGGAATCAGTAAGCTCATCTACGTTGACTTCTATGATTCCACCAGTAGGATTACCTTTAACATCATATTCTGTTGTCTGAATCTTCTTGCCTTCGTTGTTTTTCCTAAAGTCACTAACCAGCTTATTTATCTCCTTAGTATAATCAACATAAGGAGAATAATGAAGACCTCCCAACCTTGATCCTGCTTTACCATCTGACCTCCATTTGTAATAAGGGTCCAAAGCATGCCATTCATTAATAGGAGAATAAAGTTCAGGATGATTCTGTTTTATAGATTCTATTTCCTTCATAACCCTCTTGCCTTCTTTTGTGCCGGCAATAGCGTTAATGACCGTATCATCCAACACCGAACTGATCTCTCCTTGTATGGCTCTCGTAACACCATCAGAAGAAAGATCCACGCCTTTGAATTTTTGATTGATGTTAGCAATCACACCTGACATCTTATCTTCCATATAAGCGCGGGCTTCAGGCTTATCTATCTCTTGACCCATAAGATAATCTACCTGGGTATAGATCTTTTCACGAGCAGCATCAACCTTCTGCTGTTTGTACATCATGACGTCCTTAACAAGATCTATGTTGTAAGGACTAACATACGGGGCATATTGCCTTAAAATACTATACTGTGAAGCCACTATTTGGTCCTCCTTCTTCTTTTATTTTCGTCATCTTCTTCATTTAAACTTCTCAAGTAAGGTGTAGAATAATCACCCATATTCATCACATCCTGATTACCTTGAACGTAAATAATTTGACCACTTGGAAGCATTCTCATATTCGGAGCTATGGAAGCTATGGTATTCAACGATGTACGAACATTGAACTTATTCTGTATCTCACTGTTTATGCTGTCATAATAACGAGCAAGATTTTCATCCCTTATAGCCATAGCCTTCAATAACCCAGATTCATAACGTTGCCTTTCCACTATGTTCTTATCGTCTGTCTGAACATAAGCCATTTCATTGAACCTGTCAGCTTCGTTTATTTGCCTTGCGTTATTGAAATTTACTTCATTAACGTACTTAGCTATATTGCTTCCAGCTATGGCGTTCATATTAGCCAGAATAGCAGCTCGCTGGGAGTCGGGCACGTCACCTACTGCGTCCAACTGAGCCGATGTCGCGCGGTTGAGCTCGTTGATATACTGATCAGCAGATTGCAGAACCGGATCTATTCTCGGAGCCTGATGCCTTTCCAATCCCTCTATCTCCAAGCCTGTATCGAGCGTTCTCAGCATCTCCGGGAAGATAGGACCGAACGCTGCCGGCTGCCCCTGTCTTTTAGTTCCGTTGTCTTCAACCACCTCCTCTGTATCGGTGTCGGTTACAGTCGTAGGCGTACCAGCTTTCGGTTTTACCTCTATCCTTCCAGGAGATCCAATCTTAGGAGGTGTAAGACCTGGTGCTATAGGACCGGCCTCAATAGGCTTCATTTCTGGTTTAACAGACTCAAGAACGAAGTCTATTTCCGGCATTAACCCGCTATCTTTTAAAGCAACAAACTTATTATAATCGGAGCCCAGAATCTTCTTAGCGGCATCAGATTTATCACCAAATAAGTCAACATAATTCTTTATCCCTTTTTCGTTTAACAATCTTTTTTGCTCTGCCGAAACAACGTCCAACCCATAATAAGAACGAGTAGCTGTTGTCTGACCAAACTTATCATCTACGGCAAATGAATTATAAGCCTGATTCCCTCCGTAGCTTCCGGCGTCCTGGCCCCAGAATCCGTATTCATCTCTGAATTTCTTGGCTGCATCAGCATTCGTAATAGCGCCTACATCAGCTAACGCCCACAATGCATTTAATTGCCTGTTGTATCCTTTCTGGAAACCTTCTGTATCAAAATCACCATCCGTATTGTACTTGTTAGCCCATCGGTTTATGTCGAGCAAATTAGATACCGCCTCATCATTTACCCTGCCGTATCCTAAATTGCTTCTATGTTGGAGATTCTGGTTGGCATTGACACTGGAATCAGGATTAAGGATCTGCTCACGACCACTAACATCAGATACAGTCATATTAAGAGTTCGTCCAAATAACTGATTGATAAGCTTATTGTAGCCGATAGCATTCTTTCTAAGTTCCTCCAGCTCCTTCTGAGTAGGTCCACCTTCAGCCATTTTCCTGGTCTGTTTAACATACTCATCGTATATCCAGTTCTTAGCTTCTGACTCGGAAATATTAAAAGCTTTCGCCTGCTTCTTTACCTGGTTTAAATCAACGACTCCTCCTTCTCTAAAGAAAGCATCCATCTTCTCGTTTCGTTTCGACTCTTCTTGCTTACCATAAACGATTTCGGCAAAAGAACGGAATTGTGTTTCGAGATCGTCTATCTCTTTCTGGTTTTCATTGACGTACTTGGAAAGAATAGAAGCATTAAGATTAGATGTATTTTTATCTTTTACATCTTCGTTTTTCTCTAATCTCTTATATACACGCTCCTGATCTTCGTACTTATCAGACAAACCTATCTTCTTCTTATATCGATCAAGGAGTGTAGCATACGTATCTTTTGACGTTGCCTTAATACCATAATTTTCTCTAACGTAAGAGGCAAACTCATCATCTATCTTACGATAATCGGAAACAATATAAGCCTCTGGCAAATCAACCGGAGTGCCACCATTTTCATGTCTGTTTCCTTTGGCTTCCATAGGCCCTACGGAGTCAGGAGTCAGCACGTACTCGCCTTTCTCTATCTCTACATTCGCAGCATCTTCCATAGACTTGGGAAGAGGATAAATATATTCGCCGGTCATATCAGACGTATCCATCTTCTGACCGTTACCTAAATTCACGCCACCACCTTCACGTTCCCACTTGATGAATTGCTGACGACGCTCCTTGGCAAGTTTTTCCCTCGCTGCCTGCTCGTCTCTGCTGGCTGCATACGCAGCAGATGAAGCTCCCATGATATTACGGGTAAGACCTAATCCTAAACTAACACCAGACAAGGCAGCTTGAGCCACATTAGCACCGATCTTATTACCGGCTCTTATCCGGCCAAGACTTGTACCGAACATTTGAGCTCTGCCGGTTAGATCGGGTGAATAATATGGGGTAGTCATAGGATCAAGAGGATTACCATCTTGGGAACGTTTTTCTTTAGAGGAATCAGCATCAACACCACCTACATTCATTGCATTATCAACGACTGATTTCTCTACGTTTTTAACCATACCCCTATTATCAGCGAGATATCCTGCATATCCTGCATCATTGTTTTCAAAAAACGGATCGGATGTAGGCATACTACTAAATGGATTTATCTCCCCCTCCTCTGTTTCTAAAGTCACATCAGAAGGCATATATATATTCTGAATATCAGATTCACCCCATTTATTAACAGACGTTCCATAATCAAGAATAGGCTGAGTAGAGGATACATTAATATCCTGTTTCTTATCCTGAACACTACCGCCAGGAGCGAATATCGGACGATTTTTTATGATTCGTAATTTCATACTATCTTTTTTCACAAAGATAAGAGAAACGAACGAGAAAATCCAACGTTATGGGATACGTTTAAAAATCAATCATGTACGGCAGACAAACCGCCCGAATCAGGGTCGTACTTAAGACCGCATGCCCGGCGATAGTTCTTAAGCGCTCTCTTGTACAAAAACAGCACTGTCTTGGAAACTATTTTCTTCATAGATTTGGTTAAAACCTCTTCTGTTGAAACAGACATCAGACAGCTATTCAAAAACGACCTGACATTGGAACCGAACAAGATCTTCACCATTTTTCTAAACGTTCTAAAAAGATATGATGCAGAAAGAGACTTTAACCCATTGCGAACCAGTCTCTTATTCAAATACGAAACAGCCTTTTCAGATAGACAGAGCCTATTCTTTCCTTCGCTATCTACCTCTGATGAAAACCACGAATATAAAGTGGTAGGATGTTTCTTAAGGTGATTAATGAAGGAAGTCATTATCCCTTCTTTTAAAGCCCTTTTGTGGGCTACGCATGCAGCAATCTTCTCTTCTCTTTTTAAAGAGCTGTCAAGGCATCTAAACACCGTCCTATCGTCTCCGATGAAATACTGAGGACGTTCTTCCTTGAACTTAGCCCGATAAGCGGCATATCCTTCCTTACGAAGCATATCTATCTGAGACCGGATATAGAACCTTACACACTTTTCTTCAGCCTCTTGCACGCTTTTAAGATAAGGAACTGACTTTCTCCCATATCGAAGATAATCATAAACCATAGCCTCAATAAAGTCATTGTACGGAAAGAATCTTCCAAATCCAAAGTTCCAAACTATGAAACATCGCACTCTATCTTTCCAGTAATCAGATATGAGAAAATTACTACAATATCTCAACTTCCTGTTTTTCTGATAGAAATGATGAGTATGTTTGTCATAAAATAGATTAAAATATCTCAAATTGCCTAAACACTGACCGGCTGGACGGCGTACTACATTGTACCCTAAGTTGCTGAAGCTGTTGTATATAACTTCTATCGGAGAGACCTGCTCTTTCTTGAAGAGCTTGTCGTGTAACTTGTGAGGATTCATTATTTCAGTTATTTTTGTCTCCATATTGTTTTTGTTGTTTAGTGCAAATATATGATTTTATATAAAAAGAAGAAAATGCACTGCCTTGTATCCGGTTTGAGAGAAATAGGATACAAGGTTTTTTGTTTTATGACGGTTTGGATAAGAGACGGGAAAACGACTCTGAACGTAACCGCCTGACCGTCAGGGGTGGGACAACAAATCTTGAATTAAAACTACGCCTATGAATAGTCTCCGTTTTCCTTAATATTAAGACCATTTTCAATGATCTTACTCATTATATTATTTATATTATTTTATATACTTTACCATTTATTCATATAATTGTTTACAGTGAATGAACTTAACGACCGAGATGGAGTGACGTTAATAATTATATTAGATAGCCAGTGGAGAATTAGGCAGGCTGGTAGGCGAGACGAGCGCCCATGCCCGTCAGGACAGTGGAAGTACGTAGGTCTGTTCTGTTAAACCAAGGCGATGATAGTTCCATCCTTCACGAAATCGCACAAAAAAGCCGGATTATCTTGATATCGTTCTTCAACCTTCGGTATCCGCATAACGAGTCTCAAATCCGGCTTCGCTTTATTAATATGAGAAATAAAATAATTGTTCTAATTGTCATTGACGCCTTTAATGCGAAGCTGAATATCGGGAAGCACGGCATTAATCAAAGCCATTTTCTTATCCTCTTCGCTTTCTTTTTGATTCTGTCTATACATCATATTATAATCACTGTCATCACCATCCTTTTTCCCGTCTAACGTCAGTAAATGATTTATGATGTCCTTACCATACGTTTCAGTCCATGTACGGAATCTCTCTTCCTCGGACTGTCTCTCCTGGGACGGGGCTTCCGTATTAGGGAGGGCGGCTGCCACTTCTACCTCTGGAAGTGTTACCGATGCTGCTATTTCACCATCATCTCCGAATCCCATTTGACCATACAAAGATACGGAATTTTCTTCAATTTCCAAACCAAGATTTTTTGCAACCTCCATAGCATAGTTATAACGGTCATCATTTCTTATAACACTCTTATGAGGACGTCCTGCTCCTTGGTTCCAAGCTATTACAGCATCTTTAAGGTTATCGGCGTTCATAAAGTCCTGCCGGCTGTAATTGTAATACCCTGGTCCTTCTTTTCCTTTTCTTGTGTATAAGAAATTAGAATATCCGGTCTTTCCTTCATATTCGTCAGCTAAGAACTCAAGTTGGTCTTTGAATGTGGGTGTAGAATGACCTTTATTTTTAGCGTGCTTGAATAACTTATCCATGCGCTCATTGTGCCATTGCTGTATGCCATATGATGTTTTGTTGTCTCCGTATATGTCGTCTTTAAGACCGGATTCAGCCATGAGATTACCTATGATGGCAAGCGCCTGTATTTTAGACATACCTCGCTTATTAGTAAAGTAATCATATGCTTCACGCTGCTTGCCAATTACGCCACCTTCTTCAGCAAACACAATGCTTTTACTCGGCTTATCGTTTTCGTAGAAATACATGAATTTCCTACCGGGTAATCTATGTGATGCATCTTTCAGATCTCCGTATTCTTTTTTATGATCAATAAAACGAAAACCAGCCTTGTATGGAGTAAGCTTCCCTCCGTTTCTTTTCTTTTCTTTTTTAGGATCAGCAATCTTATCCCCTACATAGTAGGCCACTAATCCCACCGAGGCGTGATCTGTTATCCATTTGGCAGCCTTTTTATAGTCTGATATGGATTCAAAATATTCTTTCATCTCATTGTCATTCCCATAATCCTTCAAGTAATTTCTGGCTGCATATTCTAACATTTCAGGTGTTACCTCTTGAGCATCATCGGTCAAACCAAAATAATTTTTAATCTGAGTTCCTCTGGCCGCCATTTCTGTAAAATGATCCTCTTTGAAATAATCTTTTACTTCATCATCACCTATTTTATTCAAATCAAATCCGCTTTTATCCGCATCTGAATCTGGGTAATGAATTTTATGTTCCACCTCATGACTTTTTATGAAATTCTCTACATCTTTGTTGGATATATTGGGGTTCCCTTCAAGAAATAAATCAATAAACTCATCAACGTTTTTAGACCTGATTATATTCCCATTTAACACCCCATATCCAGATATTTCATCTATTATCTTCCTTATCTCATCATCAGAGTATTCATCTCCTAAAAAATACTTTGCATCCCTGAAAACTTTCGGATCATCCCAATCATATATGTTGGTATCAAGCATATCCGGATCTGGCTCCCCATTTTTCATCCTTAACCTCTCCCCAGTAAGCCTTTCATAAGCTCCAGAAAAAAGTCGCTTTTTATGATTTTCCCATGCCTCGCCTATAGGAGATGCTGGTTTAGCATATTCAGGCAACGATCCTAAAAGCTCTTTGTCTCTTTGAGATAGTTTTTTAGTAGCTCTTTTCGCTTGCATTGCTTTTTTCGATATACCTCCTACAAAAGGAATAAGACCCATAGCGGCCATAACCATTCCAAGCGCATCTCTATCTATGAAAGAATCATACGCATCCTTGACGTCCATTATATCACCTACTACAGGAATGCCTCCAGCTACAATTTCGTTTATATTCACACCATCAACAGGGATCGTACCATAATTAGCATTTTCATTTATTCCGCTTGAACCCACTGATGTATTATCTCTGGATGCTACATATTCATACTTAGCTTCTCCACCTTCTTCGTATTTCCTTACAAACCTTTTAGGTAAAGCCTTGTCATTATTTCGAAGCACACTACCTTTCTTAGGATCGTATTTGATACGTTCCCTTATTCTAAGAGGGACATCCCTTTCCGGTATGATGTCTTCCGCTATCTTCTTTCGACTAAAATCATAATCATCCTTAACATCCAACATACCAGCATCCGGATCCCATCTTACACTGAAATTCTTCAACGCACCTAATCCGGAAGCTTCGTTTACTTTTTCAAAATTGTCACCATATACTTCTTCTCTAAATGGACTTACGCCTTCATTTACTAAAATCCATTTTCCTGGATTTTCAAATATATTTTTATTTAGTTTATCAAGGACCTTCTTATAATCTCTTATTTTTCGTTTACTTTTTTCATCAGCATCCTTATATGCCTCGTCAAGCATGTTGTTCATATACTCTTTATCTAATAAAGATTGTATCAAAATAGCTTGTTCTTGAGGCAATCCTACATACTGAGCGTCATCATCATCGTCATCAAAACGATACTTGCTTGCCGGCAATCTACTTATATCTCCGTCCGTGTAAGCCTTCCACATTTTCTCTTCAAAATCAGTGGCAGTATCTTCTCCGGATCGCTCCCTATTAGGATCCAACATGCGTTTCATAGTAGGAATAAAATCGGAGATTAAACTAATAGGATCAGTGTCTAATACCGGATTAACGGATTCATACCATTTATTAGGATCGGCATTATTGGATATCCCTACCGATTCAACAACAGAATCAGATACTCTAACCTTCTTGCCATCATAACCTCCACCTATATACCCCGTATCACCGTATTTGGCGGCTACATGACGAGCGTCTTCGTATTTTGAATCATTAGTATCTTTTTCTATAGATTCGTTCTCTACAGGCTTGTCTTCAATCAGGACATAGTTACTGTCATCATCCACCGTCCAGGGCTGGTATGTCGGCGTAGAGAACACCCGGCGCTCGAAGGCACGGCGCTTCTTCTGGCCGCCCATACCTTTCTCGTTTTCATTGTGATTTATTTCTTTCACTGCCTTATCATAATCACCTTCTTTAAGGTATTCTAAAAGCATTGGGCTTTTAGAATACTCTGGTCCTCCTGTATTGTAAAACAAACTAAACAAAGCATCTCGCTGATTATTGTTTAGATTCTTGAAATTAGGAGTTCTTCGTATAAATTCCGGAACAAACGTATTAACTACACCTTCAAATTCCTTATCGGCCTCTTCTACTGTTATACCATTCTTGTATTTTTTAAGAAGATGAGGAAGATGAAATCCGTACCCGATTGTTATATTTCCCTTCTTATCGTCATATAATTCAGGCTCAAACTTTTCCCACGATTTCAAATATTTTAGGATATTTTCTGAGGGCTTCCAATCTGATTTATTCTTCTTTGCCATCTTTTTCTTCCTCTAAGAATCCAAACATTTCACCTGCGCAGTTACCAACAAATCCAGCTATGTAAGCTGCGTGTTCATCTTCTCCCACCTTAAAACCAAGAGACATATTACAATGTTGGCATACCGACATAGCTGCATGAAATGATTCATGACATATGTTTTGTATAGTCATATCATTCTCACTTTGAAAATTCCATAATAACTTAAAAGCTCTATCATCTCCCTTATCACGAACAAGATTCATAAAAGAGACTTCTGAATCTAAATCGCCTTCATCTCCCCATTCTCCTTCATGATCCAATTCTGCATTCTCAAAACGATCACACAATGTTTTGTAATCTAACCCTATGGTGATAATCAACTTTAGTGGATATATCACAAAATCAAATTCTTTTTCTTTCATTTTTCTTCCTCCTTCTTAAATTTGTGGTAAGCATCACAAACCTTGTCAACCAACCATCCCATTAGATAGGCAGCGTGCTCATCTTCTCCGGCGTCAAAACTGTAGTTAATATTAAGATACTTACAATAAAGGTAAAGACCGTGCAGACATTCGTGTCCTATGGTTCTAACATCCATATCAGACAGTGAATGAAACAAGAAACATATTTCCTTCCTGTGATTGGTTCGGTTTCCTACGAAAATAGTTCTGCCACCATAATCATCAGTCCACCCCTCCCAGCTCTGATCTTCTACTTCCAGGTTGGCGAACGTCTTAACTATATACTCTTCATCTGCTCCAAGCAATACCCTTACATTGTAAGGATATATGTCATTTTTATACGATACCTGTTTCATGACAAACCGTTTTTCAACAAAGGTAAATAAAAAAAGCCGAAGAATGATGTTACTCATCCTACGGCTATCAAATTTAAGTTCTTGCAAAAACTTTCTTACATAATAAAAAAAGCGTGTCAATTTAGGGTCATAATAGGATTACCCCATTTCTTTTTCCACTCTTTGCCTAAATACATTCTTAATTCCTCAAATGAATGAACGAACTCTCCATCAATTATAGCTCCAACCGCATTTTCTATTGATATTATTTCATTTAATTCATTCTTCGTTGCAAAATTTCTAATCCCATCTTCATGTTTATTGAAAACAATAAAATTTATGGCTTTGGCTACTATTTTTATCTTATCAGATAATTCGCTTTTGTTTTTTATTAAAGAAGAAACAGACTTGCACATCTTAATGTAAGCTTCACCAGCTATATTTCTATTTTCTATAAAGTTGTCGGTAAGCCATAATATAACCTTAGCATATATTTCAGGATCTAATTCTAAGGCTATCATAACAAAAAAATACGGATTAACAAACCATTTTTGATCTTTTCCTTTTCCTCTCCTGTATGCCATTCCATATTTCTTCAAATCAGTTAATTTACTTATATTCAATGAGTTATCTTTGAGTGTACGATATCGTACAGTACAAGTCAATTCATTGATATTCAATTCTTTAATCAATGCATTCATTTTCTCTTGAAAAGACGACGTAGACATTAAATGATCAAGTCTTTTAGGCTCCAACCCCATAGCAGCTCTCTTCTGCGATAATACTTCCATTACTTCTGTTATACACACAAAACCGTCTTTTGACATAACAGAAATGTTTCTACCCAACAATTCTCTGCTTTCTGATTGCAATAACACGTTACTTTTCATAATTTTACATCGTTTTATTGTTAATAAATAAGCGCCTACCTGTCCGCGATGGATCGATAGGCGCTACAAATATATTCAACTATTATTAAATCACAAAATAAAAACTACTTATTTTCAACTTATTAAATATTGTAATTTATCTATTATTAATCTTATCTTCAGAAATTAACCACTGGAATATAATCTTCCGGTTGCTAATTACTTTCTTTATCCTCATCAGCATCCAACTTCCTCTTAACCTATCAAGCCATGACCGTCTAAAATTAAGAGCATCAGGATTAACCGACTTATTTATATCGTTATCGTCCTTGATCCAGATAGGTGTTTCAGATCGGTCATCGTCAACCCTATTAAAGAAGTCGTTTAACTTATGTCTTCTATATACCTCAGTATCCAGGACCTCGGTATAGTCGCCTACGATCTTCGGATACGATATGCGTTGCGCTAAATTATTCTTTTCTTCTGGAACAAGATGAATTTCACCTGAGTTGTTTGTGTCGTTGTAGATAGTTATCGTATCTAAACCTACTTTCCTGTCAAGAGTGTAATTCACATCATCAACGTATTTTCTTGCATCAAGCTCATACTCAACAGAAGCCAGCGTAGAACCATTATATTTCTCTTTTATTGGCACTTCTAATATAAATGGATATGTTGTTCCATAAAACGTTTGGAAGCTCTTATTCGTCAGCAAATGACTCCATAAGCCGCCTTCTTCGTCTGATGCCGGGAAGTTTATACCTGTTTGGAAATATTGCTGCTGTTCTATATAATAGTCAGGGCAGAACGAATAATAAGAAATCCATTCTTGCTTCAGACACGAATATCCGATAGTGAACGACACATCCTTGAAATACTGTTCGTCTTTTAAGGATATTTCCTTATCGTTTGACAACACCTCTGTTTCATTGTACAAGAACCTTCCACCATCATATTTATAATATGCCGGGTTCTTAACAGGTATATAATCTTTTTTCGTGATAAGTACCCTCTTATACCGATTATCCCATCCAAGAGACAGGCCAAGACCGATAAATTTATTGTCTGTATCTTCTTCTGTCATCTCTGTGCCGGTTAAGATATTAGTTATTCCATATCTAAGAATCTTAAACGGAAGATGACGCTTAAGCCAATGTCTGATACCTACACTAAGTTCCTTAAGATTACGTCCGTTTGGATCGGTCATGAACACCTGTGCTCTTTTAGTATCTACCCAGAAATGACCAAATTCTGAACTAATTATTTCAGTGCTCTGTGTTCCAGAATAACCGAGGTCGGTCGTGTTGTACTCCAGAGGCCGGGACGCAAACAGACCGCCGGTGCCCATCTCAGCCTGCCCTGGGGAGGTGCGCTCCTTGATTACGTCTATGGCGTTATGGAGTGAAACCTGATCCTCGAACCTGACAAGGATCTGATCGGATTCAATACGCTTCATGTGAATAAGCTTCCCGTTGCTGGTTGGGAACTCATGATAGTCCATAGGCTTGTACGTCAGCCACGGATCTGTTTGGCTGTTTTCAGATACATCAGCCCTACTCCATATAACACCATTAGGACGTTGGTAAGCACAGTCATAAAAACGTCGTTCGTACGTTGCCGGCAATACATTTGGTGTTAGTGTCATCCTCGACGAATAGATAGGACTTATCTTGTAATCATTATCCCTATGGATAGATACGTTCTTTTCTTGTGTCCACCAAACAAAATCTCCTACTTTTGGATAGAATAGTTCATGAGGCTGAGGGCCCTCTAATCTGAAATTACAATTTATTTCAGACTCTACAAGGAACTGAGGGATGCCATAGAACCATGTATAAAATCTTCCATTAACGTACCTGCCGGATGTGTCACCATTTAATTCGTATAAGCTCTTCCTGTTTGGATAAAAAGCGTATCTTCCTTTATTAGATGATGTCCAGCTATTGAAACGTTCGTTATCTATTGTCTCAAGAGCGTCTTCTCCAGTATCATAATTAACAAAATATCTTGGATACCCTACATTTCTGTAATCCATGTATGGGAATGGTATCATGTCTCCAATACCAAAAGCGCTATTATAAAAAACAGGGAATTTTCTTTTTAATGAAAATCTGGTTATCACCGTATCGCCACCGAATATCAGTTTCTTTTCATTAGTGAAAAATCCACATCCACCTATGGAAATCCATTTTATATCTTCTATCTGTCCATATTGATCCGGCCTATATCGCATAAGTCTCATATACGGAGAACAGATGTACGATACTGTTTTGGATTGCTCGAATGTTCTTCCTGCTACAACATCACTTCCAGCAATAACCGAATCATCTATGCGGCTACTGTCGTAATTGTAAACATAGTTCGGATATTCCAATAAATATTTCGATTTACCATCTCCTTTTTCACCTGGATCACCAAATGATAAAAATAACGAAGATTCACGATCTATATTATTAACGAATAAGAAACGTCCCTCATTATTATTTCTACCGGTTCCCCATTTAGAAGACATACTGGCATCCATCATCGGATATACGCCAGACTTAATGTACTTAACAGAAGATAAACCACGGGCAAAATTTCGTTCATACTTATCCTGATCTGTTATGCCTATCATTGAATTATATAATCCCACAGAAGTATAATACCATGCATGATTACGTCTTGGTCCATTGTTTATAAACGTATTAAGCCAATCATAACGGTACTTACCGTACAATATCGGGCCTTTAGCAAGAGTCTGACTGATGGTTGACACCATTGAAGAAAACAGCATGGCCACGCTTAAATTAGTCAGGAATCCTCCTCCGGTAAGACCAGCCGACCCTCCTATGTATCCAGACTGAGCCCTTATCTGAAGCTCTTCTGCTATCATAGCGGCTATTGTGGCACTTGATTCAACTGCGGCAAGTGACGCAGCCATCGTATAAGCGGCAGGACCTAAGATAGTCCATTTTGGATGATCTTCGACAGGTATAAAACTGCCTACAGACATTCCTCTTTGAAACCCGTCTATACATACTTCATTTGGAAGTTCGGGCTTGTTGAAATAAATATCAGGCGAACAAAATGAATACCACACGTTTCCTCCTTTGTCGAAAGGATGGGATATGAACTCGTCTCTTTTGCCAGACGTATAATTATATTGATCTTGTGATAGGTCATTATATGGGTAATTAGGATAGATATTTACATTACCATCGTCTCCTATGTATCTAAGCATATCGTAGGCCAATCCTGAGGCCACAACCGACCTATTTAGCCTCCTATCTCCACGATACAGTTCATATCCTACGATCGTATCTCTTTGTTGTTGCGTAATTAAACCAGAATCTACCGCAAAATCCAAAAACACTTGTATGGTGTTCTCATCTACCATAATACCTACCGGATATATTTCAGAAGCTATGTCATATCCACGTTCATCACTGTTCATGAATGGTATATGCTTATTATCTGGAAACCGGTAATGACGTATAGGTTGCTGGCAAAATACGGTAGAAGTATCTACCCCTCCATAAGAATGACCCTTGAAATAAGATAATCCATTTTTGTCTGACAAAGGAGCACCATAATATTCTGTTAACTTATTCATAATATTAGAATAAGCTTCTGATTTTTTTGGATCACCATAAGATCTGCCTGTGTCTATTTTCATCCTGCTACTATCATAAAGTTCAAAATTAGCAGGATATTTCTCAGATGATTCCCAATATGCAAAATCCCCGTATTTATAAGGACGAGGCTTGCAATTGATGGGCCTATCTCCACATGTCTGACATTTTGATGCAAATAAGACAGTTGATCTAAGTGTTATAGAATCCACAGACAAATCAATCTTATTTACCTCCTTTTCTCTTATACCAAAAATATACGGATATATAGTTTTACCCGTAGCAAAAGCGATTCCAAGAATAGCACGGGAAGGCTTCTTTCCTTCTTCTTCCTCTTCTTCTGGGGTATCATAATTTTTATAAGAACAAAATTGAATTTGTCTAAACGTCATTATCCAAGGAACTGCCACAATAGGAGATTCTATTGTAACATAAAAATAATTTTGACCTATAGAATCAAAAAACTCTTCATTTATTTCTCCGAAAGCTGGTTTTGCTATGTTAATAATAACAGAATGAGATGATTCATACTCAGGTCTATCAAATTCAACTGGTACTATTCCAAGAGGGGACCATGTTTCAACATCCTTCCAAAAAGAAACACGAACATAATTAGTAGACACAGCATCCATTATGCCATCTACCTTTCCAAGAGCTTCAAGATAAAGAACTTTGTTCTCATCTTTATAACCTTCTATGTCCCACTCTTCTGGTCTATTGATTCTAATAAATCTTGCATTTGTCATTACATTTCTGACAAACTTCCATACCACAAATTCAGATGCGAATCCAATATTAAGCTTATCCCCTGTAGGATTATTAAATGTAGCATTGTTTACATACCCTTCAAATTTCCAATCAGTTTCATCTATACCGGTATCCGAATTTTTATATATCATATCTTGCAACTTCTCAGAAGCTTCAGGCCAAAATTGCTCAATACAATACCTGGGTCCGTTCTTTGATCTATACTGATTATTTATGACTGTACTGGTAGATCTACCGGCTCGCCAATCTCCTACATCATTTATCTTTTGGCTCCATCCATCTATATGAAGAATATAACTTCCAAGAAGATAATTATAATTCTGAAAGTTGTTATAATCAGTTCTTGACACAGTAGGATCAGAGCAATAACTCTCAATATAACATCCGCATGTACAAGGCATGGTATCTAATACGTATATAGCATCAGACACGGTTTTTAAAACAGATCCAGGTTGTAAGTATGGATAAAACTCAGAACAAAGGTGTTGATTGCCATCACCTGATATGCTGCCAGCGCTATACCCAAAAAATGCTTCCTCCATCCATTCAGATAAAGAATCCATTGTCTCGTAATTAAACAACACAGAATACTTATTCTGATTTTCTCCTCCTGTGGTATATAGATAATCTGTAGAGACGTGTTCCATTTCGCTAAGAGCCTTATAGATATAATCTTCTACAAGGCCTGTTATTAGTGGAACTGGAGCAGACAATATAGATTCTTGACGATGGGGAACTTCGCAGTCTCCTTCCATTTCTGGCAACCCAATATGATCAATTGGTTCCATATAATCCTGTGTTCCGTCTTCTCTGTATTTGGTAGCTATATCGCATATCTGTCTTTCATTGTCTCCATTCTCCTTATTGTTACAAGCTACAAGACCTATATTTTCAGACAAATAATTTATAGGGGATCCTACAATATCATCATAATCGATAATAAATCTTGATTTCCCTTTAAAAGTAGCGAAATTGCTTTCCACTATAACAGTTTGACCTACGGTAGCCGGGTTATTACACTCTTTCTGTTCTTCATCTATAACAACCGCATCGTCGTCAATCAATACCCCATCTCCTGCCGTATTGCTATACTGCCATACATATTTCCTTTCCACTCCTGAACAATCCGGAGCATATGCGTTTATAGACTGGTATGGGATACTATCTTTGTTCATTTCCTCTCGTGCCTTATCAGAAGGTGGGGGAATAAGAACAAACGCTGGAGTTTTATAACCAGTAGATGTCTTAAATGATATAGAAAAAGGATATACTTCATTCCTCATGTATCCAACATACAACGAACAAGCATTACCATCTTTATACAGATCCTCGTGGGCTACCGATGCCTGCCATTTTAGAAAATGCCCCATAAGAGAAACTACAGGCTGTAAATTCCATTCTTTTTCCGCCGTAAGACCATATTGAAGAAGACGGTTTCCAACCGATACTATTCCTCT
>ULON01022152.1_pt1 | contig 33679 bp, 19 predicted proteins | sample 1952571 | NCBI WGS metagenome assembly ULON01 (sample SAMEA4835603, study PRJEB28245) | human gut metagenome | biome: gut microbiome; material: fecal sample | place: Denmark | collected 2008
CGGTCATACGATTTATAGATGTGGCAGCTGCTCATCATAGCAGCTACACACACAATTCCTATTATTTGTTTCTTCATTATCATCTTATCATTTAGTAGGAGTATACTGTTCAATTTCTGATTCCACTTCACTTTCGTCTAGGCTATCCCATTCCATCGGTTTCACTTTTTCTTGCAACCACTGGAACACCACGAACAGAATCGGAACGATGAAAATCTGGAAAATCATACCAATCAACATACCACCGATAGCGGAAGCACCCAATGTACGGTTACCGTGAGCACCTACACCAAAGGCAAACATCAACGGAAGCAAACCGATAATCATTGCCAGAGAGGTCATCAAAATCGGTCGCAGACGGGCAGAAGCACCCAGCACAGCTGCCCAAGATATACTCATACCCTGCTTACGGCGGTCGAGCGCAAACTCTACAATCAAGATGGCATTCTTAGCCAACAGACCCATCAACATAATCAACGCAATCTGCATATAGATGTCGTTCGACATGGTTCCCAATACCATCTTCAATGCCGGGATGCTGCCCAATGCCGAGAATCCGTTGACGAACAGGAAGCTACCCAACAGACCGCAAGGAATAGAGAGCAATACAGCCAACGGCAACAGGTAGCTTTCGTATTGCGCACTCAGCAACAGATAAACGAATACCAAGCAGAGCACGAAGATGATTCCGGTTGTATTGGTTGTCTGAGCCTCTTCACGTGCCATACCTCCCAACTCGTAACCGAAACCGGCAGGCAGGTTATCGTTAGCCACTTCGGCAATCGCCTGCAAAGCCTGACCGGAAGAATAACCGGCAGCCGGAGAAACCATCACCTGAATAGCTGTGTAAAGGTTGAAACGGCTGATGACATCCGGGCCGTAAATCTTCTTCAGTGATACAAACTGTGTAATCGGCGCCATTTCGCCGTCGCTGCCACGCACCTTGATGCCGTTCAACGATTCCAGGTTCTTCGTAGCATCGGGTTCTGCCTGAATCATGACACGGTACATCTTACCGAAGCTGTTGAAGTTGGAAGCGTAAATACCGCCGAAGTAACCTTGCATCGTGGTCAAGATGTCGCTCGGACTGATACCCGCTTTCTTACAAGCAGCCGCATCGATATCCAACTGATATTGCGGGAAGCTCGGGTTGAAGTTGGTCGAAGCCGAATTGATTTCCGGACGCTTCTGCAAAGCGGCAATGTAATCATTCACCACCTGGAAGAAGTGATCCAGGCTACCACCGGTCTTATCCTGCATGTTCAACTCGATGTCGGTTGAAATAGAATATCCCGGAATCATCGGAGGGGCGAAGAACAATACCTGCGCATCCTTGAAGAGTTTCTGTGAACGCATGAACAACGTAGCGACCACAATATCCGAACTCTGCTGCGTGGTTCGTTCTTCCCAGTCTTTCAGCTTAATGATGATAGAACCGTAAGATGGTCCCTGACCGCTACCGATGAAGCTGAAACCCGAAATCACCGTACGTGACTGAACGGCAGGTTCGGCTGCAATCAGGCTGTCTACCTGTGCCAACACTTCACGTGCACGTTCCTGAGAAGTTCCGGGAGGCAAAGTTACCGAACCCATAATCGTACCCGTATCTTCGTTCGGAATCATACCGGTCGGCGTAATGCTCATAAAGGCAATCAGTAACGCAATCGTACCGCCGACCAGTCCCATAGAAAGCCAACGTTTGTGGATAAAGAATACAACTTGTTTTTTATATCTGCCCAACAAGGAATTGTATGATCTGTTGAATGAAGCTTTAAACTTATCAGTCGTCATACCGGCAAAAGCCAGGATACTGATAATAATCATCAGCACACAAATCACCGGATGTTCTTCGAAACTGAAGAAACCGAAAATCATACCCAGAATAGCAACTACCGTGAAAAGAATGACAATCTTCGGGTTCATCCACTTGCCAAGCGCATCGGTATAGCGTGCCACCATAATCTTGCGCGATTCCTTATAGGCTGTGCCCATGCGTTCTTTCAGTGTAGCCTCTGAATTGTGCGGCTTCAGGAACAAGGCACACAACGCCGGAGAAAGCGTCAAGGCGTTCAGAGCTGAGAAACCGATGGCAATCGCCATGGTCAAACCGAACTGCTGGTAGAACGTACCTGCCGTACCGCTCATGAAACTTACCGGGATAAACACGGACATCATCACCAACGTAATGGAAACGATGGCACCGCCCAGTTCGCTCATGGCATCAATGGAAGCCTCACGGGTCGACTTATACCCCTGGTCCAGCTTGGCATGGACACCCTCGACGACGACTATGGCATCGTCGACGACTATGGCAATCGCAAGCACCATTGCAGACAGGGTCAGCAAGTTGATACTAAAGCCGATTAACTTCAAGGCGAAGAAGGTAGCAATCAACGCTACCGGAATAGCAATCGCCGGAATCAGCGTAGAACGCATATCCTGCAAGAAGATATATACCACGATGAACACCAGGATGAAAGCTTCAATCAAGGTCTTGACAACCTCATGGATAGAAGCGAACAAGAAGTCGTTGGCACTCTGCGCGATGTTGATACCCAATCCTTCCGGAAGATTCTTTTCATATTCGGCAAGCACCTTCTCCAGGTTGGCGATAGTTTCCGTCGCATTGGTTCCTGCCATCTGGTAAATAATACAAGAAACCGCCTTATGCCCGTTTACCGTATTGTTGAAGTTATAGGTCAGACGGCCCAGTTCCATTTCGGCTACATCCTTCAGGCGAAGCAGTTCACCGCCTGGCAAAGACTTGATAACGATGTCGCCGAACTCAGTTTCACTTGACAAACGTCCCTTGTAACGGATAGTATACTGGAACGACTGGTTACCACGTTCACCGAACTGACCCGGAGCGGCTTCCACGTTCTGTTCTGCCAATACTCCTGTAATGTCGCTCGGCACCAATTTATACTGCGCCATCACATCCGGTTTCAACCAAATACGCATAGAGTAGTCGGTACCCATCACATTGGCATCACCCACACCGCTTACACGCTTGATTTCCGGAATCAAGTTGATACTTGCGTAGTTTTCGAGGAACTCGATGTTGTATTTGTCTTCCTTATCATAGATAGAGAAAATCATCAACATAGAGGTCTGACGCTTCATGGTGGTCACACCGACCTGTGTTACTTCAGCAGGCAACAGACCTTGAGCCTGAGTCACACGGTTCTGTACGTTGACCTGCGCCATATCCGGGTCAGTTCCTTGATTAAAGTACACCGTGATACGTGCCGAACCGTTGTTGGTAGCGGTAGACTGCATGTACATCATGTTTTCCACACCGTTAATCTGGTCCTCCAACGGAGAAATCACAGAGTTCAATACGGCCTGCGCATTGGCACCCGTATAAGTCGCACTCACCGAAACGGTAGGAGGTGCGATGTCCGGATACTGGGTAATAGGCAGTGTGGCAAGCCCGATGAAACCCAAGATTACCAACAAAATGGAGATTACGGTTGATAATACCGGACGGTTAATAAATTTATCTAGTCTCATTCTATATATACCTTATTATATATAACGATTCACGTTTATCAATTAAATGCACTGGCTATGTTGCCTTCGCGCTGGTCTTTCAGAGCCTGCTGGTATTTGGCTTCCTTCTGTGCCGCAGTAATCGGAGTAATCTTCATACCGTCGTTCAAACGGGTTACGCCTTCTACGGCAATCTTGTCACCTGACTTCAGGCCGTCAAGCACGATATAGTTCTTTCCGTCATTCAGGTTTGAGATTTGGATTTCAGTATATTTTACGGTACTGTCCGGTTGCAGCACATACACGAACTTCTTGTCCTGAATATCTACTGTAGCCGACTGCGGAACCAGCAACACGTTTTCCATCGTGTAAGGGAAGATGACATTTGCCATACCTCCGCTTCGCAGGATGTTCTGCTTGTTCGGGAAAGTGGCACGCATGCTCACCGAGCCTGTGGTCTGGTCAATAACCCCGCTCACGGCGTCAATCTTACCTTTCTCAGCGTAGATACTGCCATCTGAAAGTTCCAGTTGAACTTCCGGCATCTTTTCCAATTGCTCTTTCAGTGTTCCTCCTGCTTTGGTCAATGCCAGCAGTTCTTTCTCTGTCAGCGAGAAGTACACGTACATGTCACCGATTTGAGATACCGTAGTCAACGGTTCTGAAATCGACGCACTTACCAACGCACCGATACGGTAAGGGAACGTACCGATCACACCGTCAGAAGGACTTGTCACCGTACAGAATCCCAGATTCTGCTTGGCAGCCGTATACGAAGCCTCAGCCTGCGCCAGGTTCGCTTTTGCCGTCAACAGATTATTGACAGCCGTCTGGTATTCGAAATCACTGATGATTTTCTGTTCGTGAAGCATTTTCTTGTTGGCTTCCGTTTCAGTCACTGTCTTCAAATTTGCTTTTGCAGACTCAACTCCCGCTTTGGCCTGATCGAATGCCGCCTGATACTGAGTAGGGTCAATCTGGAACAATGCCTGTCCCTTATGTACAGTAGCACCTTCGTCTACGCACAATTTCACAATGAATCCTGATACTTGAGGACGAATTTCAATATCCTGCAAACCTTTGATAGTTGCCGGGTACTTTGTCACCTGGTTGCTGGAAGCAGAGACCACTTCCTGCACTGTGAATTCGTCATCACCCATTTTACCGCTTTGACCGCCGCAAGCAGTCAGCATCGAAAGAGTCAATGCATAGAATGCCACTCGGCTAGAAGAAAAACTTCTGTTTCTTTTTGTGCTCATACTTATACTCATATATAAAATTTGGTTTTTATTCTCGTTAATCCTATTTCTAAAGTTTCCCACTGAAAACTTTACGGCCTCCTTTAGTTTTTTATCGTGCAAATATAGGAAAAAAATCAAGCCCTGGAAAGGGGCTTTAACTAAGAATAACCATAATGCCCTAATATCATTACATATAGCCGAGAATATCAGACCAATCGACAAAAAATATCGACAAAAAAAACATACACCTCACAACCTTCTGTTCATTTTATAGTTTTTTTCAGAAAAAAACAGTCCATTTGTCATTTTATTCCTACATTTGCGCGATAGATTATTCTTTGAAACAACTAAAAAGCGAAGAAATATGACAAAAATAACGAAAGAAGCAGCCTTGCTCTATCACTCACAAGGCAAACCGGGGAAAATAGAAGTGGTCCCCACCAAACCTTATCAAACTCAACGAGATTTATCATTGGCTTATTCACCGGGAGTAGCAGAACCGTGTCTGGAAATCCAAAAGAATCCGGATACCGCATACGACTATACCGACAAAGGTAATCTGGTAGCCGTTATCTCTAACGGAACAGCTGTATTGGGCTTGGGAGATATAGGTGCCATGAGCGGAAAACCCGTAATGGAAGGAAAGGGACTGCTGTTTAAAATTTATGCCGGAATCGACGTATTCGATATTGAAGTAAATGAAAAAGACCCGGATAAATTTATCGAAGCGGTAAAAGCCATTGCTCCTACCTTCGGAGGTATCAATCTGGAAGACATCAAAGCTCCTGAATGCTTCAAAATAGAACAGAGACTGAAGGAAGAACTGGACATTCCGGTAATGCACGACGACCAGCACGGTACAGCTATCATCTCCAGTGCCGGATTGCTGAATGCGCTGGAAGTAGCCGGAAAGAAAATTGAAGAGGTAAAAATCGTAGTCAACGGTGCCGGTGCATCTGCCGTATCTTGCACTAAATTATATGTAGCTCTCGGTGCACGCCTGGAAAACATTGTCATGCTCGACAGTAAAGGAGTGATTTCCAAAGAACGCACCGACCTGAATGAGCAGAAAAAATATTTTGCGACAGACCGTACCGACATCCACACACTGGCAGAAGCCATCAAGGGAGCCGACGTGTTCCTTGGCTTGTCAAGAGGAAATGTCCTGAGTCAGGATATGGTACGCAGCATGGCTTCCCACCCGATTGTCTTCGCACTGGCCAACCCTACTCCGGAAATCTCATACGAAGACGCCATGGCTTCCCGTCCGGATGTCCTGATGTCGACCGGACGTTCCGACTATCCCAACCAGATAAACAATGTCATCGGATTCCCGTATATCTTCCGTGGAGCACTCGACACACGCGCTACAGCCATCAACGAAGAAATGAAACTGGCTGCCGTACACGCCATCGCCAACCTGGCAAAGAAACCGGTGCCCGATGTAGTCAATGAAGCCTACCACGTAAACAACCTGAGTTTCGGCCCCGAATACTTCATCCCGAAACCGGTCGACCCGCGTCTGATTACCGAAGTGTCCATGGCCGTAGCAAAGGCTGCCATGGAATCGGGAGTGGCCCGCAAGCAGATTACCGACTGGGAAGAATACAAGAACCACCTGAGAGAACTGATGGGACAGGAAAACAAACTGACCCGCCAGCTGTATGAAACGGCCCGCAGCAACCCGCAGCGTGTGGTTTTCGCAGAAGGCATCCATCCCAACATGTTAAAGGCTGCCGTAGAAGCCAAGGCAGAAGGCATCTGCCATCCTATCCTTCTGGGTAATGAAGAACGTATCGAAAAGCTGGCCAAGGAACTCGACCTGAGCCTAGAAGGCATTGAAATAGTCAACCTGCGCCACGACCGCGAATCAGAACGTCGCGAACGCTATGCACGCATCCTCTGCGAAAAACGTGCCCGCGAAGGAGCCAACTTCCAGGAAGCAAACGACAAGATGTTCGAACGCAACTACTTTGGTATGATGATGGTGGAAACCGGCGAAGCAGATGCCTTTGTAACCGGATTGTACACCAAGTACTCCAACACGATCAAGGTTGCCAAGGAAGTTATCGGTATCCAACCGGGATACAAACATTTCGGTACCATGCATATTCTGAATTCCAAGAAAGGAACTTATTTCATTGCCGATACATTGATTAACCGTCATCCGGACACCGATACCTTGATAGACATTGCCAAACTGTCGGCCAAGGCTGTACGTTTCTTCAACCAGGAACCGGTAATGGCCATGCTGTCTTACTCCAACTTCGGTTCCGATGCAGAAGGAAGTCCGGCAAAGGTACACGAAGCCATCAACCAGCTGCATCAGGAATACCCGGATTTGGCTATTGACGGTGAAATGCAAGTGAAATTCGCCTTGAGCAATGCCCTTCGCGATGAGAAATATCCTTTCACACGCTTAAAAGGAAAAGAAGTAAACACATTGGTATTCCCTAACCTAAGCTCAGCCAATGCAACCTACCAGCTCATCCAAAGCATGAGTGAAACCGAAGTAATCGGCCCGATTCAGATGGGATTGAACAAACCAATTCACTTCACCGACATTGAAAGCTCTGTACGCGATATTGTCAATATCACAGCTATCGCCTGCATTGATGCCATTGTCGACAAGAAGAAGAAAGCACAATAAACATTACTGATTTATTTCACCTTACACGGAGGAGCAGCCGCAAGCCAAAACATTCACCCTTGCCACCGTTCCTCCGTGTATTATTTTTCTATAAACCATGAGAAAACCACTCAATCATACACAATGTGTCGTACTTACTTTATGCTGGGCTGCACTTTGCTTTTTAGTACTCACCTCTACTCCCAAAATTGACGGTCCGCTTGTCATTATGATTCTCATATCAGGAGCTTTGGTGTTTATCCCTGTAATCAAATCACTCAAGAACAGAGACAAATAAACACGAATAAATAGATAAAAAAGGATTTTTGACGCTTTTTCCTCACTTTTCTTGATTTATTGTTGCATAAATAAATTTTTATCTATATTTTTGGCACATCAAACAAGAAGAAACATATTACTGTGATTTTTCAAAACCAATAAATAAGACAGATAATCTTTTTAATTATGAATGCAGCTAAAGTTCTGGAAGATCTGAAAAGAAGATTCCCCAATGAACCTGAGTATCATCAGGCAGTAGAAGAAGTGTTAGGAACTATCGAAGAGGAATACAACAAACACCCCGAATTCGACAAAGTAAACTTGATTGAACGTCTGTGTATTCCAGATCGCGTATACCAGTTCCGTGTCACTTGGATGGACGACAAAGGTAACATCCAGACCAACATGGGTTACCGTGTACAACACAACAACGCTATCGGCCCGTACAAAGGCGGTATCCGTTTCCACAGCTCTGTAAACCTGGGAATTTTGAAGTTCCTGGCATTCGAACAGACCTTCAAGAACTCACTGACTACTCTTCCGGTGGGTGGTGGCAAAGGTGGATCAGACTTCTCTCCACGTGGTAAGTCAAATGCAGAAGTAATGCGTTTCTGCCAGGCATTCATGCTGGAATTGTGGCGCCACATCGGTCCTGAAACTGACGTTCCTGCCGGTGATATAGGTGTAGGCGGTCGTGAAGTAGGTTACATGTTTGGTATGTACAAAAAACTGACTCGCGAATTCAGCGGTGTATTGACTGGTAAAGGCCGTGAATTTGGTGGTTCACTTATCCGTCCGGAAGCTACAGGTTACGGTAACATCTATTTCTTGCTGGAAATGCTGAAAACCCGTAACATTGACATCAAGGGTAAGACTTGTTTGGTATCCGGTTCAGGAAACGTAGCACAATATACTGTAGAAAAACTGATTCAGTTGGGTGCTAAAGTTGTTACCATGTCCGACTCTGACGGTTACATCTATGATCCGGACGGTATCGACCGCGAAAAACTGGATTACATCATGGAATTGAAGAACCTCTATCGCGGACGTATCCGTGAATATGCAGAAAAATACGGTTGCAAGTATGTAGCAGGTGCTCGTCCATGGAATGAAAAAGCAGACATCGCTCTTCCTTCTGCCACTCAGAATGAAATCAACGGTGATGATGCGAAAGCACTGGTAGCAAACGGTGTATTTGCAGTATCAGAAGGAGCTAACATGCCTTCTACTCCAGAAGCAATCCGCGTATTCCAGGATGCGAAGATTCTTTACGCTCCGGGTAAGGCTGCCAATGCAGGTGGTGTATCAGTATCAGGTCTGGAAATGACCCAGAACTCTATCAAGCTGAGCTGGAGTCAGGAAGAAGTAGACGAAAAACTGAAGAGCATCATGAAGAACATCCACGAAGCTTGCGTGAAATACGGTACAGAACCCGATGGTTATATCAACTATGTGAAGGGTGCTAACGTAGCCGGATTCATGAAAGTAGCTAACGCTATGATGGCTCAGGGAATCGTATAAAACTTTAATTCTTAATTTATAAATCCGGGTGGAACTTGAACTTTCAAGTTTCACCCGTTTTTGTTTTTAAAGAATGACTCCCAATAAGAAGTACCTTTATCCAACAGTACCAAATCCATAATTTTTATCTTCAAGTCTTCATTATAAACCCACTTCATATAAGTAAACAATGCTCCGCTTAAAGCATCCTGTTCATACACAATTTTAGCCTTGTAAATCCAGTCACCTAAATTCCCGTCATTGTTATCTACAAGGTAAATCGTACTCACCTCTCCCTTCTCATCAAACTCAGCTCCCCAAAGATTTATGGCATGCCCGCCTCCCTGAATAAAAATATCCAGTCCGACGGCCATTCCCTGCTTCCTTGCCAATTTGATGGCGTTATTAAACTCCTCCTTCGTCATATAGCCGTTGCCATACTGCTTCACCAGCGAATTTCGACCGAACACCTCAAAAAAGAAGCCCGCATTTTCCTGTTCCGGCACATTCTGAGGATACATCACCCAGTTGCAGATTCCTGACAAGAACCAGTTTACACCCGATACGATATACCCCGACTTATTGCCAAAACGGTTCTTGAATCCTTGATAAATCTCACTATGCTTTGAATCCGGATAAGCTGAAGGAATCGAGAAATCCGGATTCAGACGACGTTTGTATTCCAGATAACGTTCCACATAACCACGATTCGCATTCAGCCACCAATAAATCAGAAGATAAAAAATCCTTCTCTGCCGACTGGTTCTGATTCACTCGATGCACATACCAGCAGGTGCCCTCCCACAGCTCAATCTGAGTAACAGAAGGCCAGACCGCATAAAAATGAGGAGTCCCTTCCCAGTCTTTCCAATATAAGGAAGAAGTCCACCGTTTTCCTTCACAATGCAACAACGTTTTATCCTGAAGTTTATCCAGCTGCGATTCATACACTCGCAAGGCCACCTCATCCCCTACCTGAAAGTCTCCACTCCCGTCTTTCTGTATCACCATACGCGACTGTCCCACCACAGAGACTCTAAAATCAATATTTTCCAAAGAAGGCTGATCGAAATTCTCATCCGAAGAACAAGCTACAGCACATAATAACACGAAAATTAGAAATAGGTTACGTATAATAAAATTCATGGTAAACAAGTTTATCTTTATCTATTACTAACAAATAGAATGATAGACTTGTTTACCATGATATAGCTAAATTCAGCTATAATTCTTTTTACAATAACCTTACTGACTAATCATCATAATCATATTCTAAGCTAAAATCATCCACCCACATAGTAGCCCCTGGAGCCCCTGTAAAATAGTCTCCATATTTGCTGGCAGAACAAACAATCAGCAAGGCTGTAGGTTTCCGATTCGTTGCCCTATACTCAAGTTCCACAGAGAAAGGAGTGTATTCATTTACATTTTCTCCACATGTCATCTCACCGTATGCAATAATATGAGGGTCATTTTTATCAAAATATTGACCATTATTCCCTCCTTTATCTGTACGGACTTCAACAGCTGTCCTTACACCTGTTTCAACATTCTCTTGCAAATTCCAATCTCCCAGTGCAACCCAAACAATACATTCATCAGTAGTTCCAAGTAAATTCTCAAAACGTGGTCCTGCCTGTGTAATGGAAGCAGTCTGATACTTAAACATTCCCTTTAAACGAGTAGGATAAGATTTAAACTCTCGTCCAAATCCTAAAACTCCATTGGGAGCATCAGTTTTTTTATACTCACCTACAAATAAATTTCCTGCTGCAAAAATTCCAAATACATTTTGTGAACTTAACTTTGCCGCTTTACTTCCTTGGCAGGCATCTTCTGTATATACTGTTACATTTGTAGTACCGACTGTCGTACTGCCATGATTTCCCGTATCCCAAAAACTAGCACCATCTCCACTCCAAGGACATATAGCTTTACCATTCTTACCACCGTTATCTATCCAGTCTTCAAATCCCATATTAGGTACAGACCCTGTTTCCGTGGTAGAGAAAGTTACCACATCTCCGACCTGATTGCCAGAGTAAGCGCGACATTCATAAGTAGTATTCGCCTTCAAATGGGGAACACGAGCTGTAAATTTACCTCCATCCATGGTCACATACTTCTGATCTACTCGTGTCCAGTCTTCACTTCCATCTTCACGAATATCAAAGCCACATTCCGTATCGGCCACACCAGCACCATATAACCATGCCACATTAACCCATCCATCAGCTGATTCCGTAACCACATCCTTATCACTTTTGTAGACGCGGAGAGTCCAAGTCTCATCCACAAAATCACTAAAAGTCACATGTACAGATGCCTGAGCGAAATCACGATAAAATGTCCATTGAACCTCTGGAGCTCCACTCACTCCGTCATTCAAAGCTCCTTCTGGTCCCAATTTTAAATCAGATAAAACAATATCCTTTAAATCAGCACTCTTTCGAATTGAAGCAGTAGCTAAATGATTTTCTGTATCAAATTCTGAATTTCCAAGCTGCCCATCAATTATCATACGACGAGCTATAGGCTGATTCCCAATTATTTTCCATTTATAATCCTGATAAAGGGATAAAGTAACCTCATAAGGCTGACTTAAATCTATCTCTGTACCGGCTGTCAAAGTAGAAGATGCCTTTTCTGTATAAGTAAAAGTTTTCAACATTACCTTTTTCGGGTTTACCGTTTCCTGCAAAGTAACTGTCACTGTACTCTCACTTTCCGAGATGACCGCACTTCCCGACTGTCCCTCAACTTCTATACCTGTAATAGAAAGAGGTACCTTAGCAAAAGGTATATCATTTTTGATGCAACAGCTTAGAGTACCAGCCAGCATTATACTAATAGCAATTCTATATAATGTATTCCACATAACTACATACAAAAGGTTATACCAATATTAATATTAAAAAGATTAATCTTAAAATTAGCGCCACTACTATTCCTTTTTCCTACCGCTCCTGAGTCATCTCGTTGTTTCTCCCAACGATACTTAAATCCGGCAACTCCAAAGGACATTTCCGCACACACATTTTTAGTAATATAAACAGCTACTCCCGGATTAATCCCCAGATGTATCTCATTCACATCTGTCTCCGTATGAGTCATACTATCTCCTTCTCCATCTGAAAAATTCGATGTTCCCCGCTTATAAGTCAAAGCTGTTTCATTAAACAATCCGAATATTCCATTTTCATCCAATCCCACATAAGAGCGATTAAAAACCCCGAAAGAATACATATCTTCCGTATAACGCATATTGCCTATATTAAAGCTCAAATCATCTCCCAGATTCAAATCTATATTACCCAAATCACCCACAATATGGCTGTAACCAAATTTAGCCCCCACCACCACATTGTCTTTCAGTGCATATCCTACAAACGGATGAATTGATTTCATTGTAAACGTAGCATCCATATCTCCCAAAACAGCATACAACATGCTGCTATTATCACTGTCCAAGTTCACGTACGAGAAGGTTAATCCTCCAATCCATTTCCCTTTAGGAACAAAACGATAGTTTAAGATTCCACGATCATAACGACCAATCGCTTTCATCTTTATCAGATTGTTCGACTCTACAGTTATCGGTTTTTTCTTAGGTTTCTCAATATATACCGTATCATGTATCACAATCGTATCACGCACTTGAGACAAACTTTTCTGCACACCTATTCCCAAGCACAAGAAAAGGAATAATATTATCTTTCTCATTCTGTTACAAATAAAAGGCTATACCTAAGCCAATAGAAAATAAGTTAATACGAAAATTTGCAGAACTGGAAGAACGATCTGCAGTATAAATCTGGTCTTTTTTCTGATGTACTTTACCAAAATCCACACCAAGAACTCCCACACTCACTTCTACAGCCGTATAGTTATTTACAAAAGCAACAATACCCGGAGAAACACCAATACCCAAATCAGTAGAAGTGGAATAGGTTCCACTCACTTCCTGCCCTGATTTAGTCACAAGTTTTGACTGACTACCTCCAAATTTCAACTGTGTTTCTGCAAACAATGCAAATCGTTTGCTACTTCCCAGATTGATGTAATTTCGCATGATAGCCATTACAGTGTATGAATGCGTCAGTTCATACGTATCGTTCAAATTAATTGAAAGATCATCTCCCAAATCAAAATTCAGATTATCAAATTTGGTCAAGGTACGTCCATAAGAAAAACGTCCTCCCATAGCTAAGTTATCTTTCAAACCATAAACTACCAACGGACTTACTTTAAAAGAATATCCATCGGAATTGAACTTATCAATAATTAAAAACTGATAGTTTTCTTCTGTATGCTCAGAATACGATACAGAACTACCCACAATCCATTGTCCTTTAGGCACAAATACGTTATCGGCTATCTTTTTCTTTCCCTCTTGTGCCTGAACCGACAAGGTCAAGCACAAGAGACTTAAAAGGAATATAAATTTCTTCACTTATCTCAAATTTTCAGGTAATTTACTTTCTTCATATATCAACTCCAAATCATCGAGCCACATCACGCTACCGGTACTTCCAGAATAATAATCACCGTACTGACTTGCAGAAGCAACTATTATAATATGGGTAGGTATACGCGTTCTTCCTCCATAATTATCATAATCCAATGGAATGATAACTTCTTTCATTCCTCCATTCTCATCTAATCCTACATTATCTGTAAATATCATCTCACCATATCCTATAGTGCCTGTATCTTTAGGATTGAACAACTTAGGTCCCTTTGTGCGAACCACAACCGGCCATTGTGATCCATACTTTGCATCATCAGAAACCCAGTCTCCTACAGCAATATAGATGATACCTTTATCCTTATCACCTTTACTGATTTTATCAGTCTCTGTATAATCAACTGTACCTGGAGTATAACGAACCCATGCCCGTAAAGCCAACGGACGCGTCGTACAAGTTCTTCCCCATCCCAATATTCCATAATAAGCATCTTCTGTATCTAAAAATTCACCTGCAAACAAATTTCCTGCTGCAAATTTTCCAATCCCCAAAAATGCCACATACTGAGATTGCAATTTCAAGGATTGGCTACCAGAATGCTTCACGGAAGTATCCGGATAAGTCACGTCCTTATTTAATGTAGCAGAACCTTCATTACCACTATCCCACCAATAATTAGAAGGATCCGGACTAATTCTTAATACTTTTCCATCTCTTGAAGTGTACTCAAAACTATTATTATCTAAAAGAAAAACACTTTCTGTAGTCACTTCACAAATCATATTTGAAATCTTCGTATCCTCTAAAATACGATATTCGTATGTAGTTCCCGGAGTAAGTCCCTTCAATACATCCGATTTGATTGTTTGCCCAGAAAGAACAGCCGGAATGTTCTGACTCCAGGCTTCTTCTCCCTTCTTACGATACTGGAAACTATATACCGTTTTTGCTCCTGGAGTATGCCCTTCAATCACTTCTCCATAAAAGACCGTTCTATCTGCCCAAGTCTCAAAACGTGGGATTTCAACCGCCTGAACATTCATATCCGATACCACAATCTGCCAGTCAAGTTCACGTTGTTTTCCTTGTTCATCTGCCAGTACGTATCTCAATGAATACATTGTTTCTTCTTTCAGCAGTTCATTCCATGAGTCCCCCCAATCCATGACAATCTGTTTTCCCTGAGCTTCCGCAGGAATTGTCAAGGTAATTCCCTTCTGCTGTAACGCTCCAACAGACTCTTCCGATAACAAATCAATAATTCCTGAGAGTCCCAACTTTTCCAATAATGTTCCCTCTACAGAAGCTGTCGTCAAAGTTGACGAACCAGACATAATTATTTTGGGAGATACAGAAGAGCTCAAGCTAAGAAACCAAGGAGAATCTGTATTGATTTCCTCTTCTCCCGACATTACGCGAATTACCGGACGACGGTAAATGCCAATCTCTTCCTTTTGTGTATAAAGTGGAGTTTCATCTACTTTCAATGAAAAAAACGCTCCACCTTCATCAGTAGGATGCTCAGGTTCCTCAGTACTAAGCGCATAGGTTAGCGTATATAAGGTAGAAGCCTTAGCCGGCTCTATCTTATTTGTCTGAGTTATTTTCTTCCCATTTTTTGTGGTAGCATTAAAGACACAAGTCAAATATTCTTTCCCTGAAGGAAGCATATAATATCCCACCGGAGACTCCGTTCCTTCTTCACTCCAATTATAATCTAAAGCACCATTGCCTGCATCAACCGACACAGTCACAGCACCTGAAGCCAAATACTTTTTCAGCTCCTCACTAAAATTCACCTTCACCAACGTATTGGCAATATTACAGTTTACCTCCACAGAAGTTGTCTGGCCATCAACCACAGAAAACGTCTCTACTCCCTCATAATATTTCTTATCCAATGAAGCAGAGACCGAATCACCCGCAACGACCCTAACCCGGTAATCTGTACCTGCTGACAAATCTATTTTCTCAGGCACAGAGCTCCAGGAGGAATATTTTCGTATCAACTTATCGCCTTCATAAATACGTACCTTGCAATCATTTTTCAAGGCTTCTATCTCTTCATTTCCAAGAGATGTCCTGGATACTACCTCCACAGCTTCTCCCATCGTCACTTGCAGGCTCAATGCCCCTTCTCCTTCACCCAAATAACGATTTTCCTGCCGGCAAGCACAAAGCGAAGAGATGATTCCAATTATTAAGAATACTTTTTTCATCACTCCCTAAATTTACTGTGCATTACTACTGTCAATTGTCAGAGTAGCTTCCGCTTTTTCTCCATTCACATCTTCTACAGTTAACTTAAACTGATGAACACCAGGGAAGTCACCCAGCAATCCGACAAACTGAGTCACATCAAAAATCACCTTCTGCTGACCAATCACTTCATCCTTTATGGGAAGTCCCAAATCTTTTAAACTTTTTTCAGCCTCACCGGGTTCAGCTAAATCAAAAGGATTCAGAGGAAACATTTCTGCAATAATTCCATTAAACTCAGCATTATCAGAAGTTATTTTCACAAATACATGTGCTGCCCCTTCTGGAGCCAATAAGTCTACTACCACTTCCTGAGACAAATCCGTTACAGGCTGACTCAAATCAAACCCTTCTCCTACAATGGAAGGAATTCCAAAATCTAAAATTTCATCTTCTTCAGGACGAACCGATCCCTCTATAGTTACCGATGTGCAAGTCGCATCCAATTTTAAACCGTTTACAGAAGCACTTCCTCCTGTACCAGGATCCACAAACACCGCATCAATCAAATTATATGTAACTATCAGTTCTGTGCCCAACGCTACACCTGTATACGATTTGGTTACATTCTCCGCAACTCCATCCACTGTACCAGAAAAAATCACATCAACCGTATTCGTTTCTGTACAATGAAAGAACCCCGAACGAGTTTCATCCTTTCCATATTCCAGTGACTCCGAACCTATTTTAACTGTCACCTTCACATCATCGCCCAATAAAGGTTTCAGATTATCAGCATAATTGATAGTAACCTTCACATTATGCAGTGTACATGCCACTTCTCCCACATCCGTCAAGTTATCTTGCGTAATTTCAAACACTTTCGATTCTCCTTCACAATAAGGTGTATCAAAAGCCGCACCTTCCGTAACAGGAGCATGTGCCACAATCTTATATTTTCCTGTTTTCAGTGTATACACTTCCGGCATCTCAGCGTACTTCCATGAACTCACAAGTTCTCCCGCTTCAGTATACACTTCCACAATATAATCATTTAATTCTGCTGCTACACGTGATTCTGTAACCAACGGGTCCGTATTAGGAGTCAACTGCAAAGAAGACAAGTTCAACTGCCCCTCCTGCTTTATTTCATAATCCACTTTTTCACTATGACAAGCTGTTGTCAATAAAGCAATTGCGAACAAGCTTAATAAGAAATAAATCTGTTTCTTCATATAAGTTAGGTTTATTTTATTCATAAATTAATTTTACATCATCTACATATAACTGACTTCCAACATACTCCCCTGTAGTCAAGTCCATTCTAGGAGGCACAGACATATAATCATACCGGTATTCTGTCCCTGACTTGAATATTATATATAAATGAGTAGCCTGATACTGTAAATTCACATAATTTATAGGTATTCTCTGTTCTGAATAAGATGATATTTTGCCACCTTCTTTCAAATACCCTTCACCCAGCAATACAACTTGTTCATTATTTCTATATTCAACTTTTACCCATACCTCATAATTATCCTCGCTCGTTTTTCTACCGCTTGAGGGAGTATATTTTCTATAAAAGCTTAACGCTATAGGACGAGAAGTGAATCCATAAGGAATATAATTAGTCTCTGGAGTCTCAGAATATTCGCCTAAATATAAATATCCAGAATCTACTTTTTTTATACTACCATCCCAAACTGGTCCAGGTGCTGTTGTTCCTTTCCCCCAACCAACAGTACGAATCAGAGCTGCCTTATCTCCTGAATTTTTATCTGTAGTCTCAATTGTCCCTGAATTATTTACATATGCAAAATTGGATGCCAAGGCATCCTCCGCAGAAGTCGTTTTAGGATTTAAAGTATTCCACCCTTTAGTCGATTCATCATCATTCCAAGGAAACCAACGTTTCCAATTCGATTCAGGTTGCTCATAAGACCAAGCCTCCATATCCGCATTAGGCACCTGCAACTCCTCTTCCGTCGTAATATCCACAGAATTAGAATACTCCTCACCTTTTACTGCACGAAGTTTCAATGACGTTCCAGAGTCCAATCCTTTCGCTACCAAACTATAGCTTCCGCTAGATTCTGTAGTTACATCCGTCCAAACATCTCCTTGTTGTCTCTGCAATTTTATATCAGCCAAAGCAGTTTCATTATATACATGAAACACAGCTTTCTTAGCCCACACGTCCCCTGGGTTATCCACTAAAATACCCATACTCACAGGAAGTTCTCCTGTTTCTTTTATATAACTTAAGTAAGATGCAGAAACTTTAAATGGATTTATAAACTTCACCGTTTCAGGAGCCTTCAAATAAACCGTATAGACCTTCAAGCCTTCTTCTGATGGTAATTCTTCAGCACGCACAAATTCCAAATCCTGTTTTCCTTCTGCCAGTTGAAAATGTACGTTTGCCGGATTTCCATCTTTAAATGATACATTCACCTGACAAGTATTCCCGTAAAAAGGAGCCTCTACCGTAGACGCAGCCACCGAGAACTCACATCCTTGTGGAGTCACAGTCAATACCAACGGAGTTTCAGAAACTTTGCCATATATATCCGTAGCCTCCAGCTTGAATTCATGAGTTCCACCTGTCGGTAAATTTGCAATCAATGTGGTAAAATCTACCTGAGCCATTTGGGCACGATTCCCTTCCAAACCTTTCGTTTTCAAGCCCATCTCTGTTAAAATGGAAGCATATTCTCCAGAAGCAGCCAAATCGACTACAGCAGGCCATCTTTTTTCTGAAAGGAAGTCTGAAGTAGTAGTCAAACGACAAGACTGAATACCTGCCACCGCATTCACATAAGCTGTGACCTGTTCTTTCTGTTCTGCACCTTCAATCGGCTCAAGAGGAACAATATCTGTAAAACCATTAGCTTTAAAATAAGGTGCCGGTGCATTCAAAGCTGCATCCGACACGTCGAATCGGACTTCTTCTCCTGCGACATCCTCAGAAAAAGAAACCGTCATAGTAGCCGAACCCGCATCCACATCCAACGTCAGCGTATAGATATGGCGAGACTCTGCAGTAAATACTTTAGCCTGATAAACAGCCTCTGTTGACTGGCCGGACTTTTTCACTTTTACCTTTGCAATCAACTCTCCCGGAGAGAAGTAAGCAGCCCGAGTCTCATCTTTTACATACTCCACCTCATTTCCTAATGAGGTCGCAATGACAGCAGAATAATCAGAAAAATAGTTTTTAAACTCATCAGTATAGTTAACTTTCACTTGAGCATTGCCCAAATAACAAGTAACTTCTACAGGAGTCGTTTCATTTTTCTTTATAGAAAATTCCTGATTTCCTTCAAAGTAAGGCAACTCAAACCCTTCTTTTGACACATCTCCGTACCATGCTTTTACCTGATAGGTACCTACACGTAATTCAGGCATCTCTTCTTCGCGCATGTCCTTGTAAGAACTCCATCCACACACTTGTTCTCCCAAAGAAGAAATGCTAACCGAGAAATCATTCACATCGGGCAGAATCAATGTTTCACCTTCACCAGCTTCTTCTGCGCGCGATTTTTCATTCAGACCTATCACTTCACTAGTCGCATTCAGACTCATTGTAAAAGTACCCATTTCACCGCTCCTTGTCGCATCCTCTTTCGAACACGACACAAAAATCAAGGATAATAAACTGTAAATGAGTATTACTTTCTTTTTCAAATTCATTGCAGCAAACATCAAATATATCAGTTTCTTTAAACTTATACGGAACACTATTTTTCCGCGTGCAAAGTAACACCAATTCCCAAACCCTCACAAGGTCTATTTATTTTATTTTTGGCTGATTTTTAAAGCCAGCAAAAAGAAAATGTCCAAATAGCCTTGATAATTAACTGAAAAGTAGCATTTTTACGACCGTTCAATGGTCTATTTTTAAAATATACCATTACTTCTTTTATCACACCTTTTCATATTTTTAAATTACCACCTACAGAAGCAGTTTATTTTTTCCCTATCTTTGGGCAACTTGAAACAAACAAGAAACCCAAAACCGCAACCACACACCTTTTTTATGAAACACAAAATTCTTGCACAGTTTACAGGCATCTTTACATTTCTGATTCTAAGCATTTGTAATGTTCACGCACAATTTTCCGTAAAAGGTACACTCGTCGACTCACTGACGCATGAAAGCGAGCCTTATGCCACCATACGCATTACGCTCGACAAATCGCCGGAGAAACCGGTCAGAATGAATGTGACCGATGCGAAAGGAAAATTTCAGGAGAAGTTACCGCAAACCGGGAATTATACCCTGCAAATCACTTCGGTAGGAAAACGTACAGTGGTCCGCCGTTTCACCATCACCAATAACCAGCGGATGGCCGACCTAGGCACACTTTATACTTGTGATGATGCCCAAATACTGAAAGGTGTGGAAGTAGTAGCCCAGAAACCCCTTGTAAAAGCGGAAATTGACAAAATTTCTTACAGCATAGAAGATGATCCTGACTCCAAAACCAATACCACCCTCGAAATGCTGCGAAAGGTACCGCTCGTCACCGTCGATGGAGAGGACAACATACAAGTCAACGGCTCCAGCAATTTCAAGGTACATGTAAACGGAAAGCCCAATACGCTGATGAGCAACAACCCGAAGGAGGTGCTCCGCAGTCTGCCAGCCAACTCGGTCAAGTCCATCGAAGTGATAACGGAACCGGGAGCCAAATACGACGCAGAAGGCATCGGAGGTATCCTGAACATCATTACGACCGATGCCAAGATGCAGGGATACAATGTTACGCTCGGAGCCAATGCCAATAACATGGGGGTATCGGGGTATGCTTACGGAACCGTGCAGGTAGGAAAGCTTACCCTCACCGGAAATTACTCATACAACCATCAGAACCAGCCTCGCAGCCTTTCTGACAGCGAACGTGAAGATTTTACGTCTACCGACTACCGCCATCTGCTGACACAAGGTTCTTCCAAGAGTACAGGGAATTTCCAGTTTGGCAACATTGAAGGAAGTTATGAGATAGACACCCTGAACCTTATTACGTTTTCAGCCAATGTTTTTGGAGGGAAATTTGACACACACGGCGATTCGCGTACCATCATGAGCGACAATGACTGGAAGGAACGCTACAGTTACCAGACCCTCAACCGGTCGATCAGTCAGTTTGGAAACATCGGTATCAATGCTGACTACCAGCATTCTTTTAAACGGAAAGGAGAATACCTCACGTTGTCCTACAAGTTCAACAACTCGCCGAACAACAATGAAGCCGATACCGACTATGACGAAATGAAAGACGTGCCCTTCAATCTGCTTCACCAGTATTTCGACAACGATGCACATACGGCAGAGCATACGGCACAGGTTGATTATGTCAATCCGCTGAATGAGAAGCACTACATAGACGCCGGTATGAAATACATTTTCCGTGAAAACTACAGTGACAGCCAGTATTTCCTGGAAAATGGCCAAGGCGAAATGGAAGCCAGCCAGGACCTTTCAAGCAAGTACCAGCAGGGACAGCACATCCTGGCAGCATACGCTGACTATCAGTTGAAATGGAAGAAATTCGGAGCAAAAGCCGGTGTGCGCTACGAACATACGTTCATGGACGTGGAATACGACTATATGCCCGAACGCAATTTCAAAGCCGGATTCGACGACGTGGTCCCTACCCTGAATCTGTCTTATATGTTAGGTACAAGCGCTACCCTGCGTGCCAACTACAACATGCGCATCAACCGCCCGGGAATATGGTACCTGAATCCTTTCCACGATACCAGCAACCCGACTTCCATCAGCTACGGTAATCCGGACCTGGACACAGAAAAGGCACACATTCTTGGAATGACCTTCAACACCTTCAGTGCCAAGTTCAGCCTGAATGCCAACCTTACTTATACGTTTACCAACAACGGTATTGAGCGCTACTCCTTCATGAACAATGGGGTGCAGGAGAATACATACGGCAATGTAGGCAAGAGCCAGCGTACACGCCTGGCTTTATGGATGAACTGGAATCCGGGCAGCACTACCCGTCTCTCACTCAATACCAGCGGAAGCTATTCTGACTACCAGAGTAAGGAGCTGAACTCACGCAACAGCGGATTTGCCGGTGAGGTGTTTGCGAACATACAGCAGACCATACCCTGGGAGCTGCGTCTCAGCTTCTACGGTGGCGGAAGCACTCCTTACATATCCCTGCAAGGAAAAGGTTCTTCCTTCTACTATTATGGTGTCAACCTGAACCGTTCTTTCCTGAAAGACAAACGGCTGAACATTTCGCTTTTTGCCAGCAATATCTTCCAGAAATACAACTCCTATAGCAATGAGGTGTGGACAGACACGTTCCGCTCATGGTCGGAAAACAGTTATCCCTCACGCAGATACGGCATCAGCATCAGCTGGCGGTTCGGCGAATTGAAAACCCAGGTGAAAAAGACACAGCGTAGCATTACAAACGATGACGTAAAGGCAGGCGGAGACAACAAGAGTGGTGGAAGCATGCAATAAATAAAAAGCAGAATAAAATGGAAAAAGAATTACCTAAAATAGACCTGCCCGAAGAATGGCTGGTAGGTACCGGCATCAGTAAAGAGCTGTTAGGGCTGTACAGAAACTATCCGGTACGCCTGAAATGCGAAATTTTCGTACTTTGTACTTCCGGAGAAGTGGAAGCCTCGGTCAATCTCAACAAGATAACGGTAGAGCCCAACGACTTTATCGTACTTACCCCAGGAAGTATCTTTCAAATAAACGACATCAAGGGAGACCTGAACATCTACTTCGGAGGATTCTCTTCTCAGTTTATGGAACACAATCTTCAGTCGCATTCCTTTCTGGATACGATGTACATCACACTGGGGCGTCCCGTTATCAATCTAAAGCCGGAAGGCGCCAAAATGATGGAGGAGTACATGCAGCTGCTTATAAAGATGTATGAATTCCTTCCGGAAAAAATCAGACCGGAAATCGCGACCAATCTGTATGCCGACATACATAAAGGTATATCCATGCTTTACCGGAACAAGACTGACGAAGTGCATCCGTTGTCAAAGAGTGAACTGATTTGTCGCAACTTTGCCCAGCTGGTCATGCAGCATTACAACCAGACACGAAACGTAGCCTGGTATGCTGAAAAGCTACAGATTACGCACGCACATCTTTGCACTACCGTAAAACAGATTACGGGAAAAACCTGTGTGGACATCATTTCGTCCATGGTCATCATGGATGCCAAATCGCAATTGAAGTCTTCCCAGCTTTCCATTCAGAACATTTCCGACTCACTGAATTTTGCCAATGTATCGTTCTTCGGAAAATACTTCAAACGCTATGTAGGAATGAGCCCGCTTGAATATCGAAACAACGGATAAAGCATTAATAAACAAACGATTATAAATTATAAGAGATTTTCGTTCAAAATACCTGAAAAAACGCACTTACGTTTAAAGGAAAACGCCAAAGCGTTTGAATTAAAACGCACTTGTGTTTTAGGTAAAACGCACTTGCGTTTCAATCAAAACGTACTTGCGTTTTAGAGCAAACGCACTTGCGTTTTTTAGCGTCCTGAAAAAGCCCATGAAAAGATATTGTTTTTTACTCATTTTCAGCCTGATAGAAATTACCATACAAGCCACTTCGAATATCCGGATTACTCCCGTACCTTCCCTGCCCCAGCTTCCGGTCAGTGCCATACACCGCATTTTTCAGGACAGCGAAGGACTGATGTGGTATGGCACAGTGAACGGTCTTTGCTGCGACGACGGATACCAGATTAGCGTCATCCGTTCCGACATCAATACCCCGGGACTGCTGAATGACAACACCATCCAGTCCATTGCCGAAGATGAAAGGGGAAGAATCTGGTTTGGAACCGACCATGGAGCCTACATGCTGGACAAAACCAGCAGACAGGTTACACCGTTGGACGCTGAACGGCTACAGACAAGTTTTATCTACAGCATACGGAAAACATCCGACGGGGCTATGTGGATAGCTACGGGGCATAAACTGCTGAGATACAACACTGAGGGGAAATTACAGAAAACCTACCTGCTATACGACCATGAAGGAAAACCCTCATGGATGGCCGGTTTCTGCGAAAGCCGGCAGAAACAGATTCTGATTACCGTAGGAAGGGAAGGTATCTATCGCTACGATAAAAAGACAGACACTTTTACCCGTTATGCCAATCCGCCTTCAGGACGAAACCTGACCTGCATCGTTCAGGACCGTACTCATAATTATTTCTGGGTAGGCACCAGTTCCGACGGTCTGTTGCTCTTCGACCCTTCCGCACCCAAAGATTCCATCTATACCTACTCTCCACTTCCCGTAAATCCTATGGGAGAAGCAGAAGGAGACATCTTATACCTGGAGCAGGATAACCGCGAAGGAATTCTCTGGATGACTACCCGAAGTTCTCTGATAGCCATGCGCTACGATGAAGCCCGCCGCTGCTTGCGTCAGACCGATTTTCGTCTGCCGGCTGAATATGGAAACATGCTGAATGAAATTTATCAGGACAAAGACGGAAACCTCTGGGTAGCCTCTTTTGACGGGAAAAGCTTCATTATCCATTTCACGGAAAACGCTCCGGAAGAATTTTCCCTGCCAGCTCTGCCACAGCGGGTCCGCTTTCAACCGGCCATCATGGCCCTCTGCGATGCAGGAGAAGGCAAGATGTGGATATCACAGGAACGGACGGGACTCGGGCTGTACGACCTGTCCAACCATACAGTCAGTCTCTACCACGACTTCTCCGCGCTGAAAACGCTTTCGCTCGGCTCCATCAAGCAAATGAGCGAGGCCCGGAGGGAAGGAAATGTATGGGTGATACCTGAAGGGCGCAACCTTATCTATGAACTCGGACGGGAAGGTATGCAAATGAAGCACTTCCGTACCCTGAGCCTTCCGGAAAAGGCCCAAAGACATTTTACCCAGACTTACGAGGACCGTAACGGCACACTTTGGGCAGGTACCAACAACGGAGTGTTTGCTTTTTCTCTACACAACAACCAATGGCATACGGTCTGCGATACATTAGGACTGGTAAGTGCCATCAAGGAAGACAAGCGGGGAAATCTATGGATTGGAACACTGAATAAAGGGCTTTATCAGCTGTCTCCCAAGGGGGAATGCCGAAAGATTCTTTCTCCCCTCTCTATCACCTGCCTGAGTGTGCAGGAAGACAGCCTCATCTGGATGGGCACGCAGGAAGGAGGAGTCTATGCCTTGAATGTGCAGACAAAAAAACTGACGGATCATACCCGGCTATGCGAACTGAACGGAAACATTGTCAACCAGCTGGAGTTCGACGTATACGGCCATCTGTGGATAGACACCAACCAGAAACTGATTGAGTATAATCCGAAAAACCACTCGTTTTCCACTTACCTTACTACCGACAATTCCATGCTGCTCCGCCGGTTCATCCCTACAGCCATCTGCAAGGGACACGACGGACGGATTTATTTCGGTGGCATTCCGGGCATCTGTGCAGTAACTCCATCCGACCGCCTTGACCAGCCCAGCAAGGATATTCCGACGTTTATCACCGGATTGTACGTCATGGGCAAACCCATAGCGAACGGAAATTCTCTGACACTCCAGCCGGACGAATATGATCTGGACATTCATTTTTCATCTCTTGACTACCTGAATGCCCGCAAAATACGTTATGCTTATCGTCTGGCCGGGCTAGATAAAGAATGGAACTACACCACCGTAGGACAACATACCGTCAGCTACAAGCACCTGCCTCACGGAAACTACGTATTCGAGGTGAAGGCGACCGACGGGTATGGAATATGGAGCGAGAAAGTCACTAGACTTCACATTGAGCGTCTGCCTGCCTTCTACCAGACAGGATGGGCCATCGCCTTCTATATATTGGTAGTGATAGCCGGAATCTTTGTCGGACTTCATTTCTACCTCCGCCGGATGAAGCTGAAAAATGAAGAACTGTATGCCGACAGCGCGGAATTGATGAAAATGCGTTCCTACCTGGATGAAAAGCCTGTTCCGCAAACTGAAGTCCGTATTTCGGAAATGGAATTTGCCAAACTGGATGAAATTCTGTTAGGAAATATCCTGAAAGCGGTAGAAGATAATTTGAGTGAAGCTGAATTCGACGTGCAGCATCTGGCAGAAAAAGTCAACATGTCACGCTCCACATTGACCCGCAAGCTCAAGGCCATTACGGGGCTTACTCCATTAGAATATATCCGTCGCGTGAAGATGCAACATGCCTGCCGCATGTTAAAAGATCCTCATACCACCGTGAACGAAGTGGCCCTGGCATTAGGCTATTACAACCGGAAATATTTTACTTCCTGCTTCAAGGAAGAGTACGGAATGACCCCCAGCGAGTTTCAGAAACAGCAGGAAAAAGGGGATACATCTGAATCAAAAGAGGGGTAAAAATGAATCAGACCCCTTTTTGAAGCATTTCATACCGCTCTTTGGCGCATTCTGTTCTCCTGCTCTAAAAAGAATCTCTTTACATTTGAACCATCAACCTTTGTATTCAGATTTAACGAAAAACAAACTTGTTCAACATGAAAAAAGAGATTTTATTTCTTGCTGCACTGGCCACTTGTTTGTCTTCCTTCGGTCAGACTTTTGAAAAGACCGCTCAGGGAGGAAAGTTCCAGACTGCACAACCCACATTGAACGGGGAAGTGATTTTCTACTCTCCTTCTATTGTGCGCATCGTAAAGTATCCTTCGGCTGAAATGCCCGAAAAGAAAAGTTATCCGGTCATCAAGACTCCGGAAAAGGTAGAAATCTCCTACAAACAGAATGGAAACACGGTATGCATGACCTCCGGAAAAATGACAGTGACACTCGACGTGGTTACCGGAAAGGTGACTTACACCGACCTGAAAGGGGAAACACTGTTAAAGGAAAAAGTGGAAGGTACCAATTTCATTCCGTGCAAGGACGTAAACCGTGACGCATTTACCGTCAGCCAGGCATTCAGCCTTGAACCGGAAGAAGCTATCTACGGATTAGGACAACGCCAGAGCGGAGCCATGAACCACCGCAACCAGCAAATTCACCTGTCAAACGGCAATACCAATATCTGTATCCCCTATTTTACATCTGAAAAAGGATATGGCGTGTACTGGGATAATCCAGGTATCTCTGACTTCAGCGATACGCCGTATGCAACTTCCTTCTCTTCACAGGTAGGACTTTGCTCCGATTATTATTTCTTGTACGAAGACGGCACACAGGATGGCGTAATCGCCTGCATCCGCGACCTGACCGGAAAGGCTACCATGTTCCCGCTCTGGACCATGGGTTACTGGCAGTGCCGCGAACGCTACAAGAGTCCCGACGAACTGTGCGGCGTACTCGACAAATACCGCAAACTTCAGATTCCGCTGGATGGTATCGTACAGGACTGGCAGTACTGGGGATGTGATTCCAACTGGAATGCCATGAAATTCGTGAATCCACGCTACATCAACAAGATGGACGACAAGGAAGCACTTCGCTACCTTCCGAATGGAGAAGACAAGAATGCACGCTATCCGAAACCTCGCTTCAAAAGCCCGGAAGAAATGGTGGAATACGTGCATAAGAACAATGCACACCTGATGATTTCCGTATGGGCCAGCTTCGGACCATGGACCGACCAGTTCAAGGAACTGGACAAGATGGGAGCCTTGCTGAAATTTGAGACATGGCCTCCGAAATCGGGTGCACATCCTTACGACCCGTTCAACAAAGACGCCCGCGACCTGTACTGGCGTTACCTCAGCCACCTGCATAAAATGAACATTGATGCCTGGTGGACCGACTCTACAGAACCCGACCATCTGAACCCGAAAGAAAGCGACTTCGACCTGATGACAGCCGATGGGTCTTTCCGCTCCGTACACAATGCGTTCCCGCTGGACCACAACCGGGGTATCTATGAACACCAGCGTGCCGTATCAGACGATAAACGTGTGTTCCAGATGACACGTTCCGGTTACCTGGGGCAGCAGCACTACGGTGCCCTGAGCTGGAGCGGCGACGTGGTATCAAGCTGGGATGTACTCCGTCAGCAGATTCCGGCCGGACTGAACTACACGCTTTGCGGTATCCCGTTCTGGAACACGGACTTAGGAGGTTTCTTCGGATGGGAATACAATAACGACTGCACTAACGTAGCTTATCAGGAACTGCATGTACGCTGGTTCCAGTGGGGTTGCTTCATGCCATTGATGCGTAACCACTGTTCTTCACCGATGATGAATGAAATTGACCTCTTCGGCAAGGAAGGTGACTGGGCTTACGATGCACAGAAACGTATTATCGAACTTCGCTACCGTCTCTTACCTTATATATATAGCTTAGATGGAGCTGTAGTACAGGAAGACGGTACCATGATGCGTCCGCTGGTAATGGACTTTGCCAACGACCGTAAGGCTATCCTGCTGGACGATGAATACATGTTCGGTAAAAACATCTTAGTATGTCCGGTAACCGAACCGCTTTACACCAAGAAAGTAGAAGGCAACAAGGGAGTTACTACCGTGCCCGACGTAGCGAAAGCTTCTGCTCCGGTAAAAGTCTACCTGCCTAAAGGCACTCAATGGATTGACTTCTGGACTAACGAAACCGTAGCAGGCGGTCAGGAAATCCAGCGCGAATGTCCGGTTGACATCCTGCCACTTTACATCAAGGCGGGAAGCATCCTTCCGCTCGGTCCGAAAGTACAGTACGCTACTGAAAAGAAATGGGATAACCTGGACATCTGCGTTTACCCGGGAGCCAATGGCGAATTTGTACTCTACGAAGACGAGTTTGATAACTACAATTACGAAAAGGGTATGTTCTCCACCATCAAATTCAGCTGGGACGATGCCTCACGCACACTGACCATCAGCGACCGCAAAGGTGAATTCCCGAAGATGCTGAAACGCCGCAACTTCCGCATCACGCTGATGCAGCCTGGCAAGCAGTCGGCAGAAACTGTCATGGTTAAAGCCGACAAGAAAGTTGCTTATTCTGGTAAGAAGCTGGTTGTGAAACTGTAATATGATTACCCATAAAAAACGGGATACTTCATTATTGAGGCATCCCGTTTTTTTATGCATTAAATTAATCAGTCTTCCGGCAGCTCTACCACACCGAGCTTTTTCTTTCCGTCCATCTTGACGGATAAAGGTTTCTCAAACCGTACCCAGCGCAGGTATTTGGTTTCTTCTACCGCCGGCATGCTGTCGAGCAAGGCCTGGTTGTAGATACCATCGTTCATATAGGCATTGATGGTAAAGTATCCCACCCCGAAAGAAGTCAGATTCTGGAAGAAGTGAGTTCCCTGACTGGGGTCTACCCGGTAATTGGTCAGTCCGGCTTCCACGATGATACGGGCAGCCGAAATGTGGGGCCATTTCACCGGAATGCCCAACCAGGTATCGCTGCTTCCCCAGCGTCCGGGGCCAACCAGTATGTAGTGTTTCCCTTCATCGAGGAAACGACGGTTGAGTTTCTCAATGTCGTAAGCAATCAACTGGTTATTGGATGCAGAATAACCTTCTGTCTTGACATAAATGACATCCTGAATATCGTCCATCACTCCATGTCCCAGTGAATTTTCACTCTTTAGCAGCAGTTTTTCGTCTGGAATCACACTCAAGTCCTCCTCCAGTCCGGCTTTCACGTCAATCATCGGGCGAATCTGCAACAGATAGAACACGCCGCTCTTGGTACGGGCATCAAAATTGACGGCAAACTCGATTTCTACCGGACGGCGCATTTCACCCTGACCGTATTTCTGTGCCAACTGCAGGATACGGGCCAGCGGGAACACATCGTGCTGAAGGATATTGGTAAAGGTTATCAGCTTACGTCCGCCGGGATAAATACCGTCGCGTATCACCATGTCGTACGGGTCGTAGGTGGAAGCAATGAAGTTCAAGGCTCCGTCAGCTTCAGCGTCTTTCACATGAAGTTTCAGCAGGTTGAATCCATCGTCGAGCGAGAAATTCTGTCCTAAGTTCTTCAAGTCGAGGGCATAGAAGCGAGTCTGTGTTTCACGCAGGGCGATTTCCATTTCGCTGGTCTGAAGTACTTGTGTAGGATGATACGGACACACACGCAAGGTCAATCCACCGTCTACAATGTATTTTCCTAATCCCAAAGCCAGACTGACAGTTCCTTCTTCGGCCAGTTCATCATTAATCGGATAATAGTTAATGGAACGGGCTACTCCGGAAATGGCCGGATAGTAGCGGTCGCCATACTGGGTGCCGACCACTTCCTGCAGGATGACGGCCATTTTCTCCTGGTCAATCACGTTGCTGGTAGCCTGCATGTAGGCTTTACTATCCTTATAATATACGGAAGCATACACTCCCTTGATGGCATCGCCCAGCATACGGAGCATTTCGTACTTATCGTCCAGATAGGGAATCATGTAAGTGGAATAGATTCCGGCAAAGGGTTGGTAATGGGAGTCTTCCAACAGACTGGAGGAACGGATGGCAATCGGTGCCTTCACCGCATCGAAGAAAGCAAAGAAATCCTCCACCAGCCGGTCGGGCAACTTGGCACGAAGGAAGGCACGAAGAATTACGTCGTCGGCCGCATCGCTCAGGGCTATCTGATACAGTTGGTTGGAGTCCATGAACTCGTCGAATATATCGGTACAGAGGACTACGGTTTTCGGAATCATGACCGACGCATTATCAAACTCATCGAACTCTGTATGGCGTTTTACCATGTTGTCAATGAAAGCCAGACCGCGTCCCTTTCCTCCCAACGAACCATCACCGATACGGGCAAAATTGGAATAACGGTCGAAGCGGTCACGCTGGAACACGGCTACCACTCCCTGATTCTTCATCTTACGGTATTTCACGATGGCTTCGAAAATAATCTGTCGGTGTGCATCAATATCCTGCAGAGATTCCCACGTAATCTGCTTCAAGAATTCAGCGACCGGGAAGATGGCACGTGAATACAGCCAGCGCGAAATATGGTTGCGGCTGATATGATAAAGGAAAGACTCGGCAGGAATGGCAAATATCACATTCTGCAGCTCCTTCAGGTTGTGGATACGGGCCACTTCCTTCATGGTATGAGGGTCACGGAAAATAAAGTCACCAAAACCAAAGTTGTCTGACACCGCCTCACGAAGGTCGATATTCATCTTCTTGGAGTTCTTATCAATGAATACGGCATCCAACTCCGGTGCATAGCAGCGATTGCTTTCCTCAGCCGACTGAAGAATAAGAGGAATAAACGGATCGCGTTTGCGGACTTCACGCAGCAAGGTTACACCAGCCTGCGGGTCATTGACACCCCCGTGAGGAAAACGGGCATCAGAAATAATACCGAGCACGTTATTCTGGTACTTATTATATAGTTCCGTAGCTTCCTCGTAGGAACGGGCCAATACGATTTTAGGACGTCCGCGCATACGAAGGGTACGCTGGTGCTCGTTCAAAGCTTCCGTTGCAAACTCCTGACTCTGGCGGAGAACGAACTTATAGAGGTTAGGCAATACGGAAGAATAAAAGCGAATGGAATCTTCCACCAACATGATCATCTGTACGCCGACTTCCTTGATGTCATGCTCCAGGTTCATCTTATCTTCTATCAGCTTGATGATGGACACCAGCAGGTCAGTATTTCCCAACCAACAGAACACATACTCAAAGATGCTCAAATCTTCATGTTCCATTCGTTCCTTGATGCCATGCGAGAAAGGTGTCAATACCACCAGCGGAAGATGCGGATACTCCTTTTTAATATCGCGGGCAATGTCGAAGGTATCGCTATTGTCAGAACCCGGCATACAGATAACCAGGTCGAACATGGTGTTGCGCAACTGTTCCCAGGTTTCTTCTGCCGTAGAGACCTGCGTGAAACGAGGAGGATAGCGCAAACTCAGGTTCATATATTCATTGAAAATCTTTTCGTCAATGCGGCCGTCATCTTCCAGCATAAACGCATCGTAGGGATTGGCCACCAACAATACGTTGAATATACGCTTTGTCATCAGATTGGCAAACTGCGTATCCTTGAAATACAGCTGACGGAGTTTAATTCTTAGTTTGGTGAGCATGGTATCTTCTTTTAAAGCTTATATTACAGAAACAAAATTCGGAATTTCACACGATTTTTGCAAATCTTTCTTGAGAGTTGATAAAAAACTAACAAAATTCAACCCAACGCTCAAATTTTCGGGTAAAACTCTTTGACGATACAGGTAATTCTCTATCTTTGCATATACAAAATATTTCATTTTGTCAGACCTTAAATTATTTGATTATGGACATTAACAAAATCATGTCATCACTGGAAGCTAAGCATCCAGGTGAATCTGAGTACCTTCAGGCAGTCAGGGAAGTATTGCTTTCTATCGAAGATATTTACAATCAACACCCCGAATTTGAAAAGGCAAAAATCATTGAACGACTGGTAGAACCGGACCGTATCTTCACATTCCGTGTGACATGGGTAGACGACAAAGGTGAAGTGCAGACAAACTTAGGCTATCGCGTACAGTTTAACAATGCCATTGGCCCATACAAGGGCGGTATCCGTTTCCACGCTTCCGTGAACTTGTCTATCTTGAAATTCTTAGGATTTGAACAGACATTCAAGAATGCTTTGACTACCCTCCCGATGGGTGGCGGTAAAGGTGGTTCTGATTTCTCTCCACGCGGCAAGAGCAATGCAGAAATCATGCGCTTCTGCCAGGCTTTCATGCTGGAATTGTGGCGTCATTTAGGACCGGATATGGATGTTCCGGCTGGTGATATTGGTGTAGGCGGACGTGAAGTAGGTTACATGTTCGGCATGTACAAGAAACTGACCCGCGAATTTACAGGTACATTTACCGGCAAGGGACTTGAATTCGGAGGTTCACTGATTCGTCCGGAAGCTACGGGCTTCGGCGGCTTATATTTCGTAAAACACATGCTCGACGAAAAGGGTATCGAAATTAAAGGAAAGACGGTAGCCATCTCCGGGTTCGGTAATGTGGCATGGGGAGCTGCTACCAAAGCTACTCAATTGGGAGCAAAGGTAGTTACCATCTCCGGACCGGACGGTTATATTTATGACCCGGAAGGTATCAGCGGAGAAAAAATTGACTATATGCTCGAACTGCGTGCATCGGGTAACGACATCGTGGCTCCATACGCTGAAAAATTCCCTGGAGCTACTTTCGTTCCGGGACGTCGTCCGTGGGAAGTGAAAGTAGACATTGCACTGCCATGTGCTACCCAGAACGAATTGAACGGCGAGGATGCACAGAACCTGATCAAGAACCAGGTGCTCTGCGTAGGAGAAATTTCCAACATGGGATGTACACCGGAAGCTATTGACGCATTTATCGAACATAAGATGATGTATGCTCCTGGAAAGGCTGTCAATGCAGGTGGTGTAGCTACTTCCGGTCTTGAAATGAGTCAGAACGCCATGCATTTGAGCTGGACTGCTCAGGAAGTAGATGAAAAGCTTCATCTGATTATGCACAACATCCATGAACAATGCGTGAAATACGGTAAGGAAAGCGATGGATACATCAATTATGTGAAGGGTGCAAACATTGCCGGATTTATGAAAGTGGCTCACGCCATGATGGCTCAAGGAATAGTCTGAATATTAAGGATAATTAAAATTTAAAGCAAACATGAACAAAAGATAATTTTTATTCATATCTTTGAATGCTTTAATTTTTAGCACAAAATCTCGTTTAGTTGTATTTGTATTTTGTATTGTAGCTTGCGCTATCCGCCTGTGAAGGTCTGATAGCGCATTTTTGTATACAAACAAGACCATAGAGAAATAAAAAAAGTCCCGCAAAACTGCAGGACTTTCAATTTTTAAGCGGGTGACTAGTGGGACTCGAACCCACGACATTCAG
>ULON01021415.1_pt1 | contig 28479 bp, 18 predicted proteins | sample 1952571 | NCBI WGS metagenome assembly ULON01 (sample SAMEA4835603, study PRJEB28245) | human gut metagenome | biome: gut microbiome; material: fecal sample | place: Denmark | collected 2008
TGTCCTTTGGCTTCACCCAAATTGACCAATACCAATGCCTGCTTTTCATATACGCCGACTGCACCATGCGACTTGCCTTTAAAACCGCACTGCTCGATCAACCAGCCTGCAGGGACCTTCACCTTCCCCTCTCCTGCCGGATAGGACGGCATGTCCGGATATTGCCTCTTCAACTTTTCGTAATGGACAACCGGAATAACCGGGTTCATAAAGAAACTTCCGGCATTTCCCAACTCATCGGGATCAGGCAATTTTTGACGACGGATCGAGATCACAGCATCCCGCACAGCTTGCAACGTTATCTTTGGATATTTAGCCAGTTCCTCTTTCAAATTGCCGTAATTGACAGAAAACCGAGGCTTTTTGCTCAAACGTATATTTACATAAGTAACAATGTGCGGGTCGTTATGCTCATTCTTGAAGAAACTATCCCGATAACTATAAAGACATTCTTCATTTGTAAACATACGTTTCTCGAACGAAAGCTGGTTATATGTCTCCACCGTCTCGACCACATCCTTGATTTCCGTACCGTATGCCCCGATATTCTGGACAGCGGCTGCTCCGACTTCGCCCGGAATGCCGGACAGATTTTCTATCCCTCCCCAACCTTTGGAGACGGCATAAGCGACTACATCGTCCCACTTCTCGGCAGCTCCGATGCGAAGCAATACCGAATCGTCTGTCTCTTTCGCAACAGAGATACCTTTTATCTGCGAATGCAAGATAACCCCGTTAAAATCATTTATAAACAACAGATTACTGCCACTTCCGATATGCAACGACAAACATTCCTGAAAATATTCGTCCCGGAAGATCCGCCCCAGTTCTTCTTCATTCGTATATTCCATAAACCAACGGGCCTTCACCGGAAGGTGAAAAGTATTATGTTTCTCCAGCGAGTAATTCTCTTCTATTCTCATTTCGCGTATGTTTTATTTTGCAGGACAAAAGTAACGATAAATATCAAATCAATCAGCAGGTATATAAAAAAGCCTTTCAAATATAGCGACCAAAGGTTATTTAACATTTTTTGTTTCGCAAATCGTAACAAATGCATATACGTGTTGTTAAATAAGAAATGAACGCTGATTTCTTTATATGCAAAAGGAGATACAACATATCAATGAAAAGCGTACATTTGCCTTGAATATCATTAATTAAATAAAAACATTCATGAACAAAGCAGAATTGATTGAGGCCTTGGCCCAGAGATCGGGATTACAGAAACAAAAAGCGAAGAAACTATTGGAGGCTTATGTAGACATCGTAACAGAAGCTATGTCCCACAACGAGGAAATCGTATTGATCGGTTTCGGAACATTGATACCACGTCCTCAGACAGAGCGTTTAGCTCGTAACCCCAAGACAGGAACACCGGTTATGATTCCAGCCAGAACGACTGTAAAATTCAAACCGGGTAAATATTTGCTGGATGCAATTAACAAACCCGAAGAAAAGAAGTAAGACTTTTTACCTGACAAAGGGAGGCAATCTGAAAAAGGTTGCCTTCTTTTTTGCGACCTGTCCAAATTATGAGTAATTTCGGCGCCGGAAAAATGACAATTCAATCATGAAAATAGTTAATCTTGGAGAATCAAACTCGGTGTTAAACCGGTTTGTCGCAGAACTGCGCGACGTCAATATACAAAAAGACAGTATGCGCTTCCGTCGTAACATCGAGCGGATCGGTGAAATCATGGCTTACGAGATCAGTAAGGATTTCACCTACAGCAAAAAAGGTATTCAATCTCCTCTCGGGATAGCACCAATGAACACTCCCGACGATTCAGTCGTCATCAGTACGATCCTGCGTGCCGGCCTCCCCTACCATCAGGGTTTCCTCAGTTACCTGGACAATGCGGAAAATGCCTTTGTTTCCGCTTACAGGAAATACAAGGACCGTCTGAGCTTCGATATTCATATCGAATACATCGCATCTCCCCGATTAACAGACAAGACATTGATTATAACGGATCCGATGCTGGCAACCGGCAGTTCTATGGAACTGGCCTACGAAGCATTGCGCACCAAAGGCCACCCGGCGCATATCCATGTCGCTTCCATCATTGCCAGCAAGCAGGCAATCGAATATCTCCAGCGTAAAATGCCGGACGACATCACGACTATATGGGTCGCGGCTGTCGATGACGAACTAGATGATCATTCTTACATCGTTCCGGGACTGGGAGACGCCGGCGATTTGTCCTATGGTGAAAAAGAATAAGATATGAATCTAACGGGGTAAAGTAAACCAGAAACGGGACCCCTTCCCTATCTCGGACTCTACCCCGATTTTACCGCCAACCTGTTCTATTATGCTCTTACAGATCGAGAGCCCCAAACCTGTCCCCTGCTTGAAACTGTTTCCTTTATAGAAACGGTCGAACACATGTCGCTGCACTTCCGGCGACATACCGTCACCGGTATCCGTCACAGAAAACTCAATCTCATCCCAGCGTATCTCGTAACCAAGCAGGATCGTTCCTTTGCTGGTGTGTTTGATGGCATTATTAATAAAGTTGGATATGATCTGTGTCAGCCTCACCTTATCACAACGCATGATATAGGAAGGCAAGTCCGGAACCACACAGAGCGCGACTTCAGCCGGTACTTTGATACGCATCGAAACGACCAGTTCTTTACATAGCTCCCGCAAGTCGACCTCGACAAGTTTCAATTCGATTATACCAGATTCTATCTTCGCCAGATCCAGCACATCGGAGATCAACTGTAACAACAGTTCATTGTTTTTTTGGATAATCTCGACAAACTGCTTCTTTTCCTCCGGATCGTCCGTATCGACCAACAACGTGGAAAAACCGACAATGGCATTCAGCGGAGTCCGGATCTCATGGCTCATATTGGCAAGGAATGCAGATTTCAAACGGTCGAGTTCTTCGGCTTTCTCACGCTGCTTCTGCGTTTCCTTCAGTTCGGTTATATCATAATTCACACAGATCATTTCAAGTCTGTCCGGATTAGTCGACTGGGTGTTCCGCATTACATTCACACGAGTCCAATGCCAACCTTCTCCATACTTCACCCTTAATTCCCGCCGAATACTATCACACTGTCCTTTCTTTACCTGTTCAAAGAAATTAAACATAACCTTCCGGTCTTCAGGATGGATCTGGCTATAAACACCTATGACTTCCGATAGCGGCACACCTTCTTTTTCTCCTAAATTCTGATACCATTGGTCGATAGCATACCCTTCACGAGTCAACAAATCAAATTTGGCATATCCAACTTTTGCAAAACGGCTGACCAGGCTGAAGAAATGTTCAAACTCCTCGATACGGTTATATGCGACCGCCTTATCTGTATTATCAAGATTAATAAACATATAATTAATCAGATCTCCATATATGTCATACAACATGCAGACTTTTGTGAAAATATCGATCGTACCATTCTTCATTGTCGGATAGAACCCTTTGTCCTCAATTGTGTTAAATGAATAATCCATGTGAAAAGAGACTGGCTCCCGACTAATCAGTTTTTCTCGTATTTCATCATTAATCATAGGATTTTCAAAGATATTAAGCCCCAAAACAGACTCTTTGGAAGGAAGGCCGAATATCTCGACATCCATATTATTCAAATCCACCAGATAGCCCTTCTTATCATACAACTCTATTCCGACCGGTATGTTGGTATAAATATTCCGAAGTAACTTTTCACTATGGTCCAAAGCTTCATTGGTACGGGCCATCTTCGTTATTATACTAATGATATTGGAAATAGACGACAACCATTGATAGTCCTCCAAGCTCCACATACGATACTTATCTACTATATCGATTCCCATATACCCCCAAGACTCACCTTTGATTATTAATGGAATTAAAATCAGAGAACAGGTTCGACGCGCTTTCAGGTAGCGCTTCTCCTCAACCGCTTCAGGAGGTAATTCATCCAGATTATTAATTAGGATAGGATATAAATTCCGTATTTTATGTGTAGACCAAGGTAACGTAGCAACCGGAATGTTTTGCAAAAACGGACGGACAGGCTCAACTCCCTCACTACACACCTCATATGTGCAGCCAATCTGCTTCTCATCCTCATATTCCATAATGTATACACGCCCCTTCGTATCGATCGAAAATAGAACCTCCGTAAGAGCCAAATGGATCGATTTATGCAAATCATTTGTCTGGATAAAAGAATGTAAGGCATGGGACAAACTCCCCAAATGCCTGAGAACACTATCAACCTGTCCATTCACGACAGGTCTATTCTCCTCCATTTCACTAAAAGGAATCAACTGTAAAATACCCAATACGGTCAACTTGCCATCGGAAGCCTTTTCACGTTTATAAATTTTTGTACGGACGAACCTATAACCATAGCAAGTCTTTATAGGGAAGATCTGTTCGTATATACCAATACCTTTAAAGAAAGCAAATTCGTTAGCGATACGATCCCGATAGTCTCCACGGATCAACAAAAAGAAATCTACTATGGATATTTTCGGACCATCCAACTCCAAGAGACTAATCAAATAGTCAGAACAGATATAACATCTTTCTTCAAAATCAGCTTTCCACCAGCCAACCTGAGCATTGTCTAATATTAATTGATACTGGTCTACATCCATGAATACGACTTCTTTATTATCCTTCATACAAAAGTCGTTATAATAAACCGAACTAACAAATTTTATTTTCCTTAATATTCAAGGATTTTCCACACACATTAATCATAAAAAAATAGCAACATAAGCTAATTTCTGCTTATGCTGCTATTTAACTATAGATAAAAAAACGTTATTTCAACTCTTTAATGCGAATATTACGGAACTTGACAGGAGAGCCATGACCTAAGAAACCGATATGTCCTTTCTTATTGAACAGGCCCGGATGTTCCTTATGATCGGCAGTACCGTTCTTTGTCGCTTCGCGGATATTGCCTTCCATGATTACCACCCCGTTGACCGTTACCTTGATGTTATCCCCATTAGCTACAATTTCTTCATAATTCCATTCACCCGCAGGTTTAAACGCACTATGATGTTCCGCCTTAGCCGGGATAATTCCATAAACGGAACCGTGATGCTGCAAAGGAGTAATATCCTTATAAATCGGATGTTCGCAATCCAGAATCTGGATTTCCATACCAACATAAGCGGCATCCCCTTCCATCGGGGTACGGATACCGACACCGTTATTAGCACCCGGCGTCAACTGGAATTCGAAACGGTACACGAAGTTGCCATACTCGTCTTTCGTATACAGGTTTCCACCATAGCTCTTGCTCGGTATCATGGAAATGCAACCGTCTTCCAGGGTATAATCAACCGTGTTACCTGTCCATTCATGCATATTCGTACCGTCAAACAGAACTTTAAAACCTTCCTTCTCTTCTTCGGCTGAAAGCTTGAACGGTTCCTTGCGTTCGAGTTCTTTTACATAAATATTCCGGTAATAAACCTTGCTGCCATGAGCCTGCAATTCAATCTGTTCGACCGGGAAGATCGGGAGCTTGCGATCCCAATAGTTTTCCAGAATCACATCATCCACCACTTTCTCTCCGTTCAGTACGACTGTCACACGGTCACCGACCATCTTGATGTAGAAACTGTTCCATTCACCCAACTTATTATCGGCCACTTTCGTCGGCTTGCTCTCGTTCATCTGGTTGTTGTATAATCCATCGGACCCGACTTGCGCTCCTACGTTTACACGCGAAGTATCCCATATCTGCACCTGAGGCGTACCACGCAAGTAAATACCGGCATCCGCTTCAGGACCGGCCGGATCAAGCATCCAGTCCACATACATTTCAAAATCACCGTATTGTTTTTCCGTGCACAGATTGTCACCCTTGCCATTGAATATCAGCATACCGTCTTCCACGCTCCAGCCTTTACGCATGACCTCATCGGCTTTCGCCTGCTCTTTGGCCAACTGTCCCGGTTTCATCTTCGCACGGGCAATCGGATTCTGTACCAGACCTTTCCAGCCGGTCAAATCCTTGCCATTGAACAAAGAAACGAATCCTTCACCTTGCGGCATCTCTGCCAGATGTTTCTTGATTGCTTCCCTTTGATAGCCGGCATCCGGATTGTCGAGCACCTCCATCACCTTATTCAACAGGGTACGGACATTCGCCCCCATATACTCCTTATTACCCAAAGCAATATTCATGACTGCATTGGCGGCCGCCTGTTGTACAGGTTTCTGATCCAGAAATTCGCCGGCATACAGCATACCCAAGAATGTTCCGGTTTTTTCAATCTGTTGTAAAATCGCGATCTTCTGTGCATCCGTTTTGGCAATTTCCATTGCCTTACGCAAGCTTAACAAACGGTTTTCACCTGTAAATGCCGGATTGGAAACCAGTTTCACATAAGTAGTGAGAGCCGGATCAAAATAGTTGGACGACGGGCTTTCCTTACAGATCGTATATAATTCGTCCGCCACTTCAATACCCTTCCAGTTCAACAGGGCTTCGAAGGCTGCATCCCTTTTGACACCCGTATTAGAACGGAAACCTTTCACGACTGTCGCCAGCGCATCCGGTTGTCCGGTAGAAGCCAACACCAGATAATACAAATAATCTTTATTGCCGGCCTGCAACATACGACGTGTCACCGTTTCGACCCGGTCGGCAACCGGAAGAGAGGACAATGCTGAAATAACAGCCCGCTGCATGGGAGGAACAGCCAATGCGTCAGCCGTTTCCAGCATACCGCACATATTGGTTATATCACGTTCTCCCACTACATCCTTCAAAGCCACATAAGCCGCGGCTTTCACTTCTGGAGAGCCTATCTGTATCTGATCAAGTACGGTATTGATATTGGCAGTAGCTTTGCGCATGGCCAACAACTCAAGTCCAGCTATTTTTCCCGCATTAGCAGCAGAAGAGACGGCCTTTGCCACTGCCCCGTCGATATCTCCAGGGAAGGCAGCCAAAGCATCCTGTCCCAACAGGACGACTTGCTTGTCATTGCTCTTCAGCAATTCGGCCAACGAAGGAATATAGGACTTATCGCCTATCTTCACCAATGTCCAGGTTGCAGCCTGCTTCACGTCAAAGTTAACATCACCGAGCTGCTCCAACAGGATCTGCTTGGCAGGAAGATCGAAACGAATTTCCAGATTCTGGATAATGTCATGTTTGACAGGTTTCTTGGCCTCGCGTCCGATCCAGTTCAAGATGTCTATTTTCAGTTCCGGTTTGGCTTTAGGAACCATTTTCATAAGTTCTATATACAACTCTTTATCTGCAAAACCGGAAGCATAGCTCAAAGCCGCATTCCGGTAGTTCTTGCTCGGATCTTTCATGGCAGCAATAACCATCTTAGATACTTTAGCCGGTTCCTCGGCTGCTAAAAGTATTTGCAAGGCAGCTTCCCGTGTCTGCTCCTGTCCGGCTTTAGCCGCTGCTTTCTGCAATTTCTTTGCAGCTTTCATCACCGCATCACGATCACTCTGGACCAATCGCTTCAACAAAGCGATATAAGCTTCGTTGGCACCAGTCACTTCCATCGTGTAACCGGCATTCTCGGCCGCTTTTGCTAACACTGGCAATGAATTAGAACTTCCGACACAACTCAAGGCATACAATACCTCTTTCTGCATATTCGGATCAGACGCTCCCTGCAATACCAACAAAACAGGTTCAGCCCCATCCACCCGGGCATCGGCAATCGCACGGATCACATCCTTTTGTGTTTTAGAAGAACCGGTACGACTCTTCAAAGCAGCAACCAATGCCTGACCTGCTTTTTGACTGCCATTAGAAGCCAGCGCACGAGCGGCGGGACCGCTCAACGACTCATCGTTCAGATAAGAAGCCAGTACATCTATACATTCGTCTTTCCCCAACATCTGAAGTTGGCGGATAATAAACGCTTTTGTTTCACGCTCGTTCACCATTTCCAAAGCCTTCAGATAAGCCTTTGCAGTCACTAACCGGGCATTCTCCTCCCCTTTCGCCATGACATAATGCGTAAGACCGCTCAAAGCGTAGTCGACATTTGCGTTACTGCCTTTGCCCGGAGCATTTATCATGTTTACCAACATCAGAACACCTTCTTCGCCGGTAGAACTCAAATCACCAATCAATTTATTGTACGCCGCTTGTTTCGCCGCAGGCATCTGAGCCAACACATCGGCTGCGGTCGTTTTGGCCGTACGGTTGGCCGGAGTCTGCGCCATCAGCATGCTTCCGCAAAGCAACAGGGCAGCTATTGAAATATATGCTTTTCTCATATTATTATCTATTTATGTAATTGTCAATTGTTAATTATCAATTGTCAATTCGTTATATATTCCAGGGTGCTCTCATCGGCTGGTCCAGCAAACGATTTGCAGCCTCGTCGTCAATAAATTCAAGTTTTACAGGATCGAAATTCAGCGTCCGGTTCAAACGCAGAGCCACTGCTCCCATATTGACAATAGTAGCCGAACGGAAACCATTCTTTTCGTTCAGGGCGAAAGGCTGGCGTGTCTTCACACATTCTATAAAGTCCGTAACCTGAGGTTCGGGTTCAGGGAAATCGGCAAGTTTCCTCTCCCAATCGGGAATATCGCATACAAAATTTTTATAAACATTACCCTTCGGTCCGGCAATATACGGCGTATTCGGATCACCGAAGTCCCCCCCCCAAAGGACAATCTGACAACCATCGTCATACGTGTAGGTAATGGAACGCCAAGTACCGACAGCATCCGGATGCTGTTGCGGGGCATCAACCTCCACTTTAATAGGACTGGTATCGTCTTTACCTAGTATATATTGTACGGGGTCGATGTAATGCTGCCCCATGTCTCCGAGCCCTCCACCGTCATAATCCCAGTATCCGCGGAAAGTCTGGTGTACGCGATGCGGGTTATAAGGCTTGTAAGGAGCCGGGCCGAGCCACATGTCGTAGTCCAACTCTGCCGGAACCGGTTGCGGTTCGAGATATTCTTTTCCTACCCAGAAAAACTTCCAGTTGAAACCGGTATGCGCACTGATCGTCACCTTCAACGGCCATCCCAACAATCCGCTTTGCACCAGTTTCTTCAACGGTTTGACAGGAGTGCCCAGTCCATAGAACTGGTCTGTAAAACGGAACCATGTATTCAGGCGGAACATACGTCCGTATTGCTGTACGGCCTCCATCACACGCTTTCCTTCACCGATCGTACGCGTCATCGGCTTTTCACACCAGATGTCTTTCCCGGCTTTAGCGGCCTCGACAGACATGATACCATGCCAATGAGGTGGAGTGGCGATGTGCACAATATCGACATTCGGGTCCAGAATCAAATCGCGGAAATCATGATAAGCGGCTATTTTTTCCTTCACCAGTTTCTTTCCCAACTCAAGGTGATTTTTATCAACGTCACAAACGGCAACCAAACGTGTACCGGCATAATTGACATGGCCTCTTCCCATCCCTCCGGTACCAATAATACCTTTAGTCAATTGATCACTCGGAGCGATATACCCATTTCCCAATACGTGACGCGGCACAATCGAAAAGAGCGCAACCCCTCCAAGAGTTTTCAGAAAACCTCTTCTGCTTGTTCTCATAGTAAATTATAATTTATATAGATTAGCAACCTATTATTTTAATAATATAAATAATATCTGACAAATATACTAATTATCTAATAATCCTTGCAGATATTCACGTGTTTTTATCACATAATCATGTCTTGCACCATTCAATTCGCATTCAATAGTCAATGCTCCTTGAAATCCTTGCTTCTTCAGTTCTGCAATGACAGCCGGGAAATTCACCTCTCCGGTAGGAATGGGTACTTCAGCTCCCAATTCATACGGATTGTTCGGGTCCGGATATCTACCGTCTTTAGCATGGAATTCCTTGATAAGGCTGCCGAACTGCTTCACGGCATCAAGAGAATTCGCTTTTCCGTACATCAATAAATTAGCCAGGTCGCAATTGATAAACACATTACCTGTAGCGATGTCTTTAATGGCACGAATCAAAGTCGTCGGCGTTTCCTGTCCGGTCTCAAAATAGATCATCACACCGCGCTGCTTGGCATAATTCGCCAAATCCTGCATGACCTTGATAAAATCTTTATATTGTTCGGAAGAGGGATCTTCCGGTATAAAACCGAAATGAGAGTGCATAGCGGGAATTTCCGCCATTGCACAGAAATCAATCATTTCATGATATACTTTAATTTTTTCTGCCCGTTCTTCTTTTGGCACTAGACCAATCGTAGCCGGTCCCTGGCGAAAAGTCCAAACACAATGGCTTCCGGGCACACCGACAACCGTTGTTACCTTTATATTATGTTTCTTGGAGGCCGCCTTTACTTTTTCAGCAAAATCTTTTGTAAACTTGTTTTTCTGATAATTAAGTTCACAAGAACCAAATCCCTGATCATGCAAATCCTTAAAGCTTTTATCTACATCGCCCAAGTCATATTGGATAACCCCAATCGTTATCTTATCCTGAGCCATCATTCCGGAACACACAAACAGCAATGCAAAAATCAATAAAGAGAATTTAGTTTTCATCATCTGATATAGATTAAGTTATAAATAAAGAAAATTAAAAAGAGGGACAACCAAAGGGTTGTAAGTCTTTTTGGCCTCCCTCTTCATTTATGAAAAAACAAAAGTAATAATTTATTCCATTGTCGGATTAAAAGTTCCGCCCCAATTATTGTTTTGTTCGAGATTCGGATTTTCCAATATTTTACTTTCTTGGATTGGAAAGAAATAATAGGATTCTTGAATTAAGAATTTATTTTCAGCAATAGCACTGATAGGAACCATTCTAAGAACATATTTGAAATTTTCAGGAGTCAACAAATAGGAATTCGCTTTTCTCTGAGCCTCTGTTATCGTCATTTCAGATCCATCTTCATTAATAGCAATCGCTTCAATTCCATATTTTTGTAATCCATTTAATTGCATCATATTACGAGTTCTTCTAAGATCCATAAAACGATGCCCTTCAAAACAAAGTTCCACATTACGTTCATCCAAAATTGCCTGTCGAATTTCTTCTCGACCACCAACTTTTAATCCATACAATCCATCCTCTCCGGCTTCGATCCCTGCACGCTTCCGGATTTGCTTCAACATATCAACTGCAACATCCCGGTGCCCCACTTCATTAGCCGCTTCTGCATAAATAAACATAACTTCTGCTAATCTCATAAATGGATAATCATGATCAAAAGTAGATACCAAATCTTGACTCAAAGAAACATCAGAACCTTTACGGACATACATCCCACTAATAACGTCATTTTGCGTAGCTGTACTTCCTACATTCGGATTAATTCCATATGAATCCTCCCGAACAGCAATCCCAACAGATGTATATTGACGGTATCCAGTCGATGTACCAGATACGGGATACAAAGCTGCGTTATATAAAATACAATCTTCAAACCGAGGATCTCTATTCATCCAATATCTCTGTAAAAAAACATCCTCATTTCCTACATAATACTTGCCAGTTGGATCATCAAAGCTTTTACCATCTAACATTGGAAAAGCTTTTACCATATCCCAAGTTGGCGTGTTATTAGCATTACTCCGACTCAATGAAGCCGGTCGAATCGTATTCTCCCAACCTGCAGTTTTATCAGGATTACTATATATAATAGGAAATACAACCTCCGAGTTCCCATCCACAAGCCAATTGTCACTATATTTATCGGTCAATTTAATTCCTTGAGAGATACAAAAATCATAAGCTTCTTTTGCTGCCTCATATGCTTCATTCCAATACTTATTATCATATCTATTTGAAGGATTAAATTGCGGAGAAGCTTTATAAAGTAACATTTTCGCCTTATAAGCCTTTGCAAAGCACTGATCTATACGTCCATAATCATTTCCTTTCGCTTTTGCAGGAAGCAAACTAATAGCATCATCCAGATCTTTTATAAGCAAATCAAAACACTCAGCTGTAGAATTTCGAGTCACAAATAAATCGTCCTTATCTTTATCCTGTACTTTTGTAATATAAGGCATTCCCCCATGATAAACAATCATTTCACCATATTGATAAGCTCTCATAAAAAGCATTTGTCCTGTCAAGCTATTTTTTACAGACTCAGAACAAGTCCCTTCAGCAAGATACTCTATTCCTAAATTTATATTACGTATATTCGTATAATTCCAACGTTTATAGCCACTACCAGAAGTCGTAATCGTGCTTAACATAAAAGGAATACCTGTCTGTTGTTCGGCCGTATTATCTGCACCAGTATCCCAACCTTTAAAAATATCTCCATAAAGATCTGTAACATATGCAGTTGCCAAATTATCATCATTCCAAACCAATTCAGCATCATAATTCCACAAATTCGATATATCTAAGCTATTGCATCCATTAAAAAATAGAACGATAGCCAAACCGACCAATGAATCTTTTAATTTATTCAGTTTCATAATTTCAACTTTTAGAATGAAAAATTAAGTCCAAATGTAAATGATCTCATCAAAGGAAATGAATCATAATATTTTTGCTCCGGATCCATGAATTCATTCATGGCCGATATAGAAAACAAATTTGTTGCATTCATAAACACCTGAGCATGAAGTAATCCCAGCGGACGTAAGATCGAAGCTGGCAAATTATACCCTATATTCAAATTTTTTAAGCGAACATAAGCTCCATTACGCATCCAAAAATCTGTATTTCCATAACCCGACTCATACTGATTTTTACCGATCACCCGGGGATAAACACCATTTGGATTTTCAGGACTCCAACATTTATCACTAGTCCAAATTGGATAATAAGGACGAGTGTTTCCGCCATATTGCGGAATACCTTTAGTTGCATCACAACCAACTAGACGATCATAGCTACCCACTCCTTGGAAATGCATGTCGATTGTTATTCCTTTCCAACTAAAACTTCCCCCAAAACCATAATTAATACGAGGAGTTCCATTTTCACTTAGTAAATTATAAGCGTCATTTCCATCAATCTTTCCATCCGGTCCTAAAGAATAACCATCACCACGAGTATCTTGGAACAAAAGTCCACCCAAATAAGGATCTCGTCCATATTGTTTAAAACCTTTAGCAATCAACTCATCAACTTCTGCTTGATCTGTCAATAAATGATCTACCTTCAATCCTGTAATACGACCTGCCGACATACCGACCAAAGATAAATCCTTTAGATTTCCCGTCATGTAAATAACAGATTCGTCTAATACATCCCAACGATCTTTAGAATATCCGATATTCATATACAAAGAATAATTTATGCCATGTTGCACTTTATCTCTCCAAGTCAAAGTAAACTCCCCTCCTCTCCATGAACGTTCTGCATAATTTTCAGGGGCTAAAGAAGCACCATAAGTACTAGGCAAAGTAGTAGTTCGAGACCCCAAAATATCTGTTTCTTTCCGATAAAAGCCATCGATCGTTCCGCTCAATCTATTACTCAACAGAGTAAAATCTATTCCTCCATTAATTGTTGCCGATGTGGCCCAAGTTAAATCAGTAGTAGGCATACTACCCGTTTGAATACCATTTGCCAATCCTTTTCCAAACATATAACTACTTCCGGTAGTATACCTTTCTATGTATTGAAAATACCCAATCGATTTATTAGAAGTATTCAAATCATTACCAGTCGTACCATAAGAAGCACGTATTTTCAAATCATCAAGCCACTCCGAAGTATTTTCCATAAAAGCTTCCCTGCTAATACGCCATCCAAGAGAAGCTGAAGGGAAAAAACCCCATCGGCGATCTTTCGGAAACTTATTATTTCCATCATAACGAAATGAAAATTCTGCCATATATTTGGAATCATAATTATAAGTAGCACGTCCAATCCAAGAAAGATGCGAACCTAAATTTTCGGATTCATTAACAGAGACTGTCCGTCTTTCTGGATCTGTAGAAAATACAAACCACTGATCATAATCTGTCAAAGGATCATTAGCTGTAGCATAGATCGCTTCACCTTGACTTTCTGCTTGTTCAAAAGTAATCATTCCACCGACTTCATGTTTTCCGAATGAATTTTTGTAGTTTAATGTCCAGTCAAATTGTTCATTCCAAAACTGACGAGCACCATACGTTAAGTTCTCATAGTTAGAACCAAATGTATAAATATTATATTTATTCAAATCTAATGGTCCCGGTATAAATCTGTTATCAGGATCTCCAGACTGAAAATTATATGCTTTTTGATGAGACATATACTTCTTACGAGCATAGTCGTTTATAATGTAATTTCCCGTGATTTTAGTTGACAATCCCGGCAAAATTTTACCTAAATCAATATTTAAAGATAAAATTCCATTCACATTACGCCTACGTGTCTTAATATAACGGTCACCTAACACAACATCAGCAACATTCCAACCTTTAAAGTTGCTTACATCCGGATAAATTGGATAATCTGTTTTTTCATTCGCAGGAGTACCATCTAAATAAGCATAAGAAGGAACTGTTCTCAAACAATTAAATGTAGTCCGATAAAAATCAAATATATCTTCACTATCATCTCCACTTCCTGGCCAATTAAATCGTCTATCATCTTTTTGATATCCAGATATATTTGCATTCAAAGATATATATTTAGACAAATTCACTGTTAAGTTTGAACGGAAAGAGTATTTATTATTTTCCAAGTTTTTATAAGAGCCTTCTTCTCTGATAAAGTTGCCTAACACATAATATTTTACCTTTTCTGTTCCTCCTGTAGCACTAATAGAATGCTTCGTATTCCACGGATTCTGCCAAATCAAATCATTGACATTATAATCATGTGTTTTTGCATATTCCATCTCTTCTTCATTATTCGGTAAAGGCAACCCGTTTGCTTCAGCAACCAAATTCTGATACACCAATTCTTTATAAGCACTCATTTCATCCGAAAAAAGCTTACGCGTTGGCCTATTAAATGTGTAAGATCCTTGATATTCAAATTTAGGTTTACCCATTGCATCTGCACCAGACTTCGTTGTCACCAACACAACCCCATTTCCAGCTTTAGACCCATAAACAGAAGCTGTAGCAGCATCTTTCAAAAAACTAAGTTGGTCTATTTCATTTGGCTCAAGAGCATCAAATGCGGCCTTATCCCTAATAATCCCATCAATAACAAACAACGGATCTCCGAAGCCACCACGCATACGGATTTCAGAACTAGCCCCCATAAAGCCAGAACTTCCAACAATAGTCAACCCAGGAGCACGTCCAGCTAACGTATTTGATAAATTAGTTGTTGAAATCGTTGAGAGCTCTTCCGTTTTCACATTCGTTATTGCACCAGTTAAATTAACCTTTTTTTCAACACCATATCCAATTACAATAACTTCATCCAATTTCTGAGTATCCTCAAGCAGTGTTATCTGATAAGAATTTTGTCCTCCATCTATCTTAATTTTTTGATCTATATAACCAATATATGAAATAAGTAGAATTGCCCCATTCGATATTCCATTCAGAACGAATTTTCCATCTACATCTGTTATTGTACCAATTCCTTTGTTATCTTCAAGCGTAACATTCGCACCGATTATCGCTAAACCTTCTTTATCGACAATCCTTCCTGATATTGTGTATTTTTCTTGCTGTACTCCATTTTGTGCAAACTCTGACCTCTTTATTTTTTTTACACTATCATCCTTCAGAAATACACGATTATTTACTATTTTATAAGAGATCCCTGTATTCTTAAATACCTCTTTCAGAACATTTTCTATATGTTCATTTTTAAGATTAACAGAGACTTTGGAGATTTTCTTATTTAATAAAGTCTCATCATAAGAAAATTCATACCCAGTTTGTTCACTAATACTTCGTATGACGGTACCGACTGTCGTTTGATTCAAGGCCAGTTCCAGATTCACATACAAAGAATGCGCATCGCTTGTCGCCATAGCGGGCGATGCAGCTGACAAAAACATTGCTAATGTAGCAATTGATGCATTTTTAATCATACATGTGATTCAATAATGTTAGTACTAAGTTTTTAAGTTTATAGTTTTCTTTTGTTGTGTGTGTTACTTTTCTAATCTGTCATTTCATCATAGGCATTCATTTTTTATTATTCATATATAAAGATTTCTTTCCCCTCTATCCGATATTGGATGGGAGCTAAATATTTCAAGAGTTTCAAGATGTCAGGCAAGCTTTCATCCTCATTGATCACACATCGGAACTTACGCTGGGCAAGCTTCGTTGATTCTAAATTTATGTTTACATTAAATTTTACGGAGAGTTGGTTAACTATTTCCCTCAACGTGACATTTTCGAAGACAAACTGGTTCAGTCGCCACGCCGTACATACATTCACATCCACAACCTCTGTGGCATATTCGTTCTTATTGTTGTCATATGTCACCTTTTCTCCCGGTGACATATCTAAAATGGGGTTCCACTGCTTATCGAGTAAAGCAACTTTACCTCTTGCTAAAACGGTTTCTACGTTTTGGTGTTTCTCGTCTGTTTTTACATTGAAAGCGGTTCCAAGAACCTTAATATTTACATAATTGGTCGAAACATATAGTGGGTACTGAGCATTCTTTGCAACGTCAAAGAATGCTTCTCCTTGCAAGGAGAGCTTTCGGTTATTTTCGGCAAAAACCTCAGGTATCCTCAAAGAAGACCCCTCCTTTAACCAAACAGCCGATCCATCCGCAAGCACGATTTTTTTCACATCTTCCCCTTGTTCCACCCTGATCGTTACACAATTGTCCGGTTTCAGATAGCCCCATCCCACATAAGAAAAAGAGACAAATAACAAGATTACGGCTGCGTATCTCATCACAGAGCGAAGTATTTGAAATCGCCTTCTACTATTTATCTTGGCATTCAATCCATTCAATGCCTCTTCGATATGCTCAGGCGTATTATATTGAGTGAACTTCCACGAAACGCGAAGTTTCATCAATTCAGAGAAAACCTCCTCATTATCAATTGATAATTTACGCCATTCTTCCACCTGTTTCATTTCTTCAGGAGAAAGCATGCCTGTCAAATATTTTGCTAAAAGTCTATAATCAAAATCCATTTTTATTTCCTATTACTTATACTAAACGAACAACTTCAGAAAAATACGGAGCAAAAAAGCATTTTTTTCATACAATTAATGGGCAGTCATTCATCAGGCAAATAAGACATTAATAATTAACCACTTACAACAAAAACAAAAGTTTCAATCTCAGGCAACCGGACAAACTAACTCGTTTCCTGTCGCAAACTAAGTCAAATCACCCGAAGAACTAAATGAAAACATATAGTAAAGTAGCCGTTAGCAGTTACTATCTATTACCCTTATGTAGTACTACCTATTGTCGATTGGTAGTACTATATAAGGACGATAGGTAGTACTACATATCAATAATATATTATATGCTTTGAGTTAGTTTACTATGACTTTCGAATTAGTTTCCGGCATGTTCCGTATTAATTACTCCGTGAAAACGAGGAAACTCCGGACAAACCGCCGGAAACAAAAAGGTGTCGGTTCTATGCCAGTTACAAAGTTCAACCGACATCCTTTAATTAAATGTTTATTAGAGAGATACGAGCAAAAATGCCAGATGTCGGTTTCCTGTGTGTTTTTATTTATATTTTTACGCAAAATGAGACAAGTGCGATTACCCGGATCTCTGTCAGAGTAATCGCACTTATGCGAAGTGTAGCATTGAATGATGAAGATTACTTTGCCGTATATGACTTCTTTGTAACGACTTTACCATCCAAATCAAGAACCTCCAGATTCATCTGATCACCATTAGTCTCCACAGAAACCACACTGTTATTTGAATTTACCAATACCGGAAATTTGATACCAGCACTCGGTTCCTCATATTTGTTTCGATGGAGATGTCCGCATAGCATCAGATCCACTCCGAGTTCATTTAGGATAGGTACGAATTTCTTCAAGACGTCTTTCTGTCCATGCCAGATATTGAGGTCAGCAGAAGGAGGCATATGTGCAATGACAACTTTAAATTTAGCCTGCTTGAAATCTTCATTTTTATATAGTTCCTTCATCCATTCCACCTGATCCGTACGATAACCGTCATAATCGGTAATACCGCTGTACTCGATATCGGAATCCGGTTTGTCTTCCCCCGTATCCAACATTATGAAACATACAGGTCCTTGTCTGAAAAGATAATATAGGAACGGTTCTTTCGGAGAGAAATATTTCTGGAACGAAGTGGCGAACTCACCACGGGTTTCATGATTTCCGCGAGCGTAATACATAGGTTTCTCCGAAGCGAACAAATCGATGCTTTCTTTCATGAATCCATTAAAGATTGTTTGTTCGTCCTTAAATTCCGAAACCATATCCCCATTGAAAATAATCAAGTCTTTATCCTTGTAGTTCGCATTATTCAGCAGTTTCGTAATGATGTTTTCACGTCCGTGAATATCATTGATCATGACAAAAGAGGTTTCTTTTTTATTTGGATCGCACGTTGTAAACGTCAAAGCATTCTTTTTGTAAACATCCGATGCTGCCACACGTCCGTATATGACATTAATCCCTTCATGCGACAACACTTCCTGAGAATAAATACGATAACGATAGGTTGTTCCGGGAGTCAACGCTTTTACCTTCACGGCATGCAGCAAGGAGGTATTTTTAACCCCATTAGTTGTATCGAAATACTTAGGCCGTTCTTCTCCATAATAATGAGTTCCGTCATTCGGAGCCAACTCTACCCAGCCGATAGACGGTTTATCCGCTACCCAGACAATAGTTGCCTCATTCTCTTTTACATTCTGCAGATAAGGCCCGTAAAGGATCTTTATCTGCGCAGTTGCCACCTGAGTGGCAACTGTGAGTAAAAGGACATATATCAATTTTTTAATATACTTCATTGTAAATAAGTTTTATTGCATCTATTAATAACCATCGTTCTGAACCAATTGAGGGTTCGCATCCATTTCCGCCTGCATAATAGGCAGATGGAATTGCTTCTTGTCAAAATAACGAACTTCAACCAAACGGTCTTCACGAGAAGCATTCACATCGATCACGGCGCGACGGTCCGGATCCGGTTCATCATAGTCGACAGTACCACACAAACGATACAAGTCACCCGGCATAACAGTCTCTGCCACCTTCTTTCCGGTTTTGGCTCCGCTCTGGTCATACTCGTCCCAGCGAACGATATCTTCAAAACGGAAACCTTCACCAGCCAATTCTATCGTACGTTCTCTCCTTACCAGTTCACGTACTTTGGCCTGTGTATCATATTTAGAACGGTCAACAGCGATATGACCTCCGCGCAAACGTAACCGGTCGATGATGTTCATAGCTTCCTGCAAATCCTGATTCAGTTCGACCAAACATTCGGCTTTTGTCAACAATATTTCTGCATACCGGAAGATAATCGGGCACAAGGCATCGTCATTCATTGCAGCTGAATATTGTCCCTGGTTGGGATACAAATACTTAGCCCACAACATACCGGTATGGGAAGCATTATCCGCCGCCGTATAATAATCTTTATTCGAAGAGCCGTTCGGCAGCGTCTTGTCGAGCGTATTGAAAACCCGGGATACATTATTACGCCCCACCCAATCCAATCCGGAATAAATAACCGTATTTTTCAATCGTGGATCACGATTGAAAAACGGATGGACCGGGTCATAACCGGAACCAGCTTCATCGATCAACTTGCCATCTGCCATTTCAAACATATCAACCATGTTTTGAGTCGGCACAAAAGAAGCCCAGCCACCATCCGAATTATTATAGAAACGGATCACATCACCATAAGCATAAGTCGTTTGGACATGTTCATAAGTACAAATAATTTCTTTTGAATTCTGTCCGGCCATAGAAAACATATTCAGAAAATCAGGATCTAATTCATACTGATTCAGAGCTATTACTTTATTGGCAGCATCCAAAGCCTCCGTATAGTTGCCCCACAACAAATTGAAGCGGGCGATCATCGAGAGGACCGTTCCTTTGGCAATGCGTCCTTTTTCTGCCGGTTTCTCCGCTATATGTTCGGCACTCCACATCAAGTCGTTCATAGCATGCTCCTTCACCTTTGCTTCTGGTTCACGCGGCAGTTTAGCATCATCAGCCGTTGCTGGTACAAAATCCATAATAACAGCATCCCCATACCAAGTTGCCAAATAAGCATGACTATATCCCCTAATTGCCCGTACTTGCGCCAGAAAATCATTCTTCTCCGTTTCTGTCATGGCTGAAGCCGGAACCAAATCGATATTTTCAATTACGAAATTACAACGACGTATCGTTTCATACTGCCTCCAATAATTCGGAGCCGCAGTAGGAGAAACGCTACCTCTGCCCATGTTTCTCATGTTAGAAGCATTCGTATAATTGAAGCCGATATCCGAATAGCTGTCTTCGTAGAAGATAAACTTCGATCCAACATAGTTATTGACCCACCAATTGTAGGCAGCGGTTACTGCTGCATCGACATCCTCGGACGTGTTCCAGAATGTGTTTGTCGTCAACTGATCTTTCGGATTCAAATCAAAAAAATCATCACAAGAAGTAAAGATACCTGTCCCGACCAAGCAAACAGCAAGACCTAATATATTTTTCAGTTTCATATATAATTCATTTAAAAAGTTACATTAATACCGAATGAATGGCTTCTGCTAATAGGATAAACATCCAAGTTTCCCGACGGCGACTCCGGATCAGCATTGAACGGCAAACTGTCGAATGTAAACAGATTTTCGCCTGTATAATAAATCTTCGCATTGGCTATTCCTAACTTATTCGTCCAACTCTTCGGCAACGTATAACCCAAATTGACGTTCTTAATACGCAGGTAATTCGTGTTCATACACCAAAAAGATGAATTCACGCGCTGAGGAGAACTGATCGAGTTTTCCTCTAGGAACAGACGCGGCCATTCCGCATTTGTATTTTCAGGAGTCCAGGCATCCAACCAATTCGTACTCGGATGTGAAGTATCCCCGATAAATGAACCGACGACATCTCTTGAGAAATAACGGTTTGTTCCAGTCACACCCTGCATAAATACCGACAAGTCAAAATTTTTCCAACCAGCACTCAGTGTCAAACCAAAAGTCGTTTTAGGCTGTTGCGTGCCTTTCACCACCCGGTCTTTATCTGTCAACTTTCCATCTCCATCCGCATCTTTAATCCGAAAATCGCCGCCTTTGAAAGGCAAAGACCATGGATTGCCATACTGTTTTTCGTAAGCGGCAGCCTCCTCGTCGCTTTTGAACAACCCATCTACTTCATATACATAAAAAGATTGATAGGGCTCTCCGATTCGATTAATCATATAGCCATCGATAATCTCATTGACCCCAGCCAAATCCAACAACTCATTCTTATTATAGGAGAAATTCGCATTGATTCCCATTCTCCAATCCTTATTGAAGGAATGATTCCAAGCAAAGCTTGCTTCCACACCACTGTTCCGTAAAGAGCCTTTATTGTCCTGATACGTCCCCGATATACCAAACGTATCAGAAACAGGAATATCCATAATGATGTCAGAGGTCTTACGATTATAATATTCGGCACTCAGCATAAACTCGTTCAAGAAATTTGCATCAAAGCCGATTCCCCAGTTTGTCGAATTTTCCCAGGAAATAGTCGTCACCTTATGGCTTACAACCGTAATACCTTGATGAACAGAGCCGCCAAACGGGAAATTCTTTCCTATATATAACGTAGGTAAATAAGGATAATATTCATCCGATACGGCATCCTGGTTTCCGAGCAACCCCCAAGATCCTCTAAGTTTCAGTGACTGCAACCAGCCATGCGTGTTTTCCATAAAATCTTCTTCGGAAATGCGCCATCCAGCAGAGAAAGAAGGAAAATATCCCCAACGATAGCCTTTTGCAAAGCGAGAAGAAGCATCGGCGCGGAAATTGGCTTCCAAAAGATACTTGCCTTTATAGTCATAATTGAGACGTCCGAAATAAGATAACAAAGCCAGTTCACGGGAATAACCACTGTTCGTTTGTGTCGAAGAATCGCCACCGTTCAAATCGGTCACTTCACTATTCGGGAAACTTTTGCGGAAAGCGTATAAATTCCGATAATCATACTTCTCGATCTTATAACCAACCATTGCCTTGAAATGATGATCTTGGTTAAAAGTCTTGTCATAATTCAACAATGCATCCAACGTATAACGGCTCCATCTCGAAATCGTTTCACCCAATTGATCAGGTCCATGATAATTCACATCGTCATACCAACATTCCTTACGATAATCTTTTGTTTCCTTTATATTCGTTACATAAGCTCCTTGTAATGTGAATGTCAGACCGTCTATAATATGATAGTCAAAGGCCAGTATTCCAGAGAAGTTTTGCAACAAATGATATTTCCGACTATTAATATCGACCCAAGCGGCAGGATTTCCATCTGAGATCGAACCGTAAGAACCATCTTCCTTCTTATATGGAATCCAAGGGGCTATACGGTCCGCTTGACGTATCAATTGAGTAGAACCGCCTCCATAAGACGCATTCGGTTCGGAATAGTCGTTATGAATAAAAGCCATGTTAGTCCTCATGGTAAATTTATCCGACAATTTGATATCCAGATTCGTTCGCAAATTAAATTGTTGACGATCCGAATTCCTCAATGTGCCTTCCTGCCCTAAGAAACCTGCAGAAGCCATATATTTCACATCTTCCGACCCACCACTGACATTGAGGCTATGTTTATGCATAAAACCGGTCCGATAAATATAGTCTGTCCAAACTGTATTCGGATGCCCATAAGGATCCGTTCCATCCTGAAATAAACGGAGATCTTCGTCTGTAAAACGAGGAGACGCCCCATCCTGTGTCAATAACTGATTATAAAGACGGGCATAATCATAAGAACTTAAGCGATCAATCAAAGTCGATACATTCGAAAAACTAACATTACCATTATAAGAGACTGTTGCTTTTCCGGCTTTCCCTCGCTTGGTCGTAACCAAGATTACCCCATTGGCAGCTTTAGAACCATAAATAGCAGCCGAAGCGGCATCTTTCAAAACCGAAATCGATTCGATATCGTTAGGATCGATCGAATCGAAAGTTCCAGTTTCTATCCCATCCACCAGAATATAAGGGTTAGCATTGTTCAAGGTTCCGACTCCACGAACACGTATAGTTGCCCCGTCACTACCAGGCTGCCCTGTTCCAGATGTTATCGTAACCCCCGGAGTCAATCCCTGGAGAGCAGAAGATACATTCGTCACCGGCCGGTTGATCAATTCATCTTTACCAATTGTGCTTACCGCTCCTGTCAGGTTTACTTTCGTTTGTGTTCCATAACCGACAACAACCACCTCATCCAAATTCTGTGTATCTTCGTGAATTGTGATTTTATAATCGTTTTTTCCTTTCGCTACAGCAACCTCCTGATCTACATAACCAATATAGGAAATCATCAATGTCGCACCGTCTTCAATTCCCTCCAATGTAAAATCACCGTCGACATTTGTCACCGTACCAACACCAGCACTTCCTTTCACTATGACATTTGCCCCGATAACAGGAAGACCGGTATTATCGACAACCGTACCTCTGATCGTTCTCTTGACTTGTTGAACACTTGCAAAAGACACATTTTCTGTCTTTGCGTTATCTTGTAGGAAAATCCGATTATCGACTATCCGATAAGAAATATCCGTATTCTTAAAGACTTTCTTTAAAACACTTTCGATGTGTTCATTTTTTACACGGACGGATACTTTTGAAATTTCTTTACTTAAAATAGATTCATCATAAGAAAATTCATAGCCCGTTTGCTCGCTGATACTTTGTATGATCATACCTACAGTTGTCCTGTTCAAAGACAATTCCAGATTCACATACAAAGTATTCGCTTCATTTACCGCCATCGCAGGCGATGTTGCGACTAAAAATGCTGATAATGTCGCAATAGATACTTTTTTATTCATACCATGTGATTCGTTTTTGTTAGTACTATAAAAAACAGTTAACTTTTTACCGGATACACCCGTACCCGCCAATAACACTTCCCATACCGGACAGCATTTTTTTAATTAACCGCTGCAAAGGAATATCCCCGATATTACGGAACTGTTTACCTCAGATTACATTTCAATTTCCCATAGACATTCATTTTTTTGTTTGTTTTTCAGATATATAAATTTCGGAACTCTCAATTCGATAGGTAATCGGCGCCAAATAGCAAAGCTGCTCCAAAACATCCGGCAAGCGCTCGTCTTCATTGATCACGCAACGAAACCTGCGTTGAGCCAGCCTCGACGACTCGATGTTTACATTTACATTATATTTGATTGATAATTGATTGGCGATTTCACGAAGTGTAGTATTCTCAAAAACCAGTTGGTTAAACCGCCATACAGCACAGACATTCACATCGACATGATCCGTAAAACAGGTATTTTCATCCCAGGAATAGGCAACACGTTCTCCCGGATTCATTTCTAAGATTTTCTTTCCGTTCAAGGCATGCAAGCTGATACATCCTCTTACTAAAACGGTTTCTACAGACTTATTTCCAGCATTAACATTAACATGAAAAGAAGTTCCATGTACCTCTACTTTCACATAATCGGTAGCAACGATAAATAGTGAATTAGCATTCTTTGCGATGTCAAAGAATGCTTCTCCTTGCAAGGAGACCGTCCGGTTGACGGCACTGAATGACTGCGGTATTTTCAATACGGAATTTCCCCTTAACCAAACTATCGAACCATCATCCAGCGTTACTTTTTTTACGCCTTCACTATCTCCTAAAGCGATAGTCATATAAGTTTCCGGCTTAAAATAATTCCATCCGACAGCTGAAAACGAAACAAGCAGCAAGATAACAGCTGCATATTTCAACAAAGACCGGGCAATCCGGTAACGCCTTGCCCGGTTAATCCGGGCATTTACCTTTTCCAAAGCCATATCTATCCGCTCGTTATCCGCATACTTTGCTGTATTCCACGAAAGACGCAAACGTAACACTTCAGAAAAAACAGTTTCATTCTCAGCCGACAAATCACGCCACCTCATCACTTCTTCCATTTCTTCCGAGGAAAGGCTGCCAATCAAATATTTTACTAAAAGTGCGTAATTAAACTCCATTTTCACCTTGTTATATTAGGCAAAACGACCAGCAACGAAAAACTACTGAGCTAAAATGATTTTTTCGTTCATCTTAATTTATCAAGCGTATGTGCCATGCGAAAGAAAAACGGCACAAAGCATATAATAATCATTTCTGGACATATGTCCCTTTAAAAACCGGAGCGCCAAATACAAATGACTCTCCACCGTACGTTGCGGCATCTGGGTCTGCTCCGCAACTTCTTTAGCCGTCAGCCCTTTTATATAAGTAAGGATGAAAACTTCACGACGCTGCGCTGGCAGGTGCTCCAGTAATTCATACAAATGGCGATAAAAATCCTTAACGGAAAGCTCCTCTATAACAGAATCATCACCTTTCAATAGATTTTGATAATCTTCCAAATACTTCTCGTAAGTATGAGAATGGTATTTTTCAATCGAGAGGTTTTTCTTGAAATAGTCCAGACAACGAGTATAAGCGGATTGAAAAAGATAAGAATGGAAACCATCACTGACATATAGCTTTTCACGATTTTCCCAAACATACAGAAAAACATCCTGAACAATATCCTCCGCTGCTTTTTGCTCAACCATAGAAGCAGTATAAGCCATTATCCGGGGATAATAGTAACGGAAAACACCATTAAAGGCTTCTCTATTCCCTTTCTTCAGTTCATACAATAAAGAAATATCGAACATACTACCAGCGATTTAAGACCATTCAATTAACATTTCACCCACAAAAATAATAATATTTTTACAAACTTTGCTTGTTTACAGACATTCTCCTTTAATAAAATGCAAGACAATGGTATTTTTTATACTTTTGTAGATAATACTTTAAAAACATGAATAATTTCACAAAATATATCTGTGCCGGATTGGCTATCGCCTTACTCATAATACAAGCGATTATGATTTGGGGATTATATGGAAACTTCAGCGGTTCTCTGAACGAATTATCCGACTGCACAAGAAAGCAGCTACCGCAGCTAATCGACCTGTTCACGACAATGATTGTCACGAACTGGGTTATCATTGCAGCCCTGCTTTTCACCCTGTTCCGCCCGAACAGAAAACAGAATAACTGTTAACTACTAGAATTTCTTTATCAGGAAAGACGGGGTTACCCTCAGATAAATCCCGGCAGAGAAACTGGTTTTGGCAAATGATTTATAGCCATTCTGCTCCGTACCGCGAAACACGACAGGCAAATGCTCATAGATATCCAAATCAATGCCAAGCGAAAAACCTTTTGCCAATTCACGCGAATACTCTAAGCCAAAGTAAACACAAGAAGGATCATCGAAGGTAAGACCTTCATCGGATGTCGAGACAGCTCCATAAAACGGACTGCCGAACATGGAAATAAACTGATGACACCTCCAATAGGAAGTCTTCACACGGAAATCGTAAATATCGGCAGATGCACGTGCATACACACCATAGCCGTTATCGAAAGACCACAACTTACCGGCCTGCTGATAATAGCCGGCAACATCCAGTTCCACATTTACACTCTTGAATATCTTATGCCCCGTGTTCCACACTCCCCCAATTCCGACAGCACCGTTCATCAATGTCTGGACAGAATTGGTCAGGATCGTATCAATCTCTCCTCCTCTGTGCTGGGCCAAAACTTGCAAAGGAGCATAAAAATGAAAACGCGAATCCGGATCGTTAAACTTGAAACGGGTAGACAAACCAACCGTAAAAGCCTCCTGATGGATATCTTCCCTGAAGATAAAACTTTCCCAATTCACCCACACATCCAAATCGAACCGGCAGGAATTATACAACAATTGCAATCCCATCTCCGGATCGGCGACCATATTCAATTCCGGATTGTACAATGGCTCTATCAGATTATGATTGGCCGCCCCATACAAATCGCCCAGCACGATATTCACATGATCAGACAAGGCCACCTGCGCCCGGAACCAAGGAAGTGCATGAAAACCTTTCTGATACTGATCACCTTTCCAATGCGCAATATCCTGATAAGCCATATTCGGATAGCGATTCGCCCCCCAAAAACGTTGCAAATGAACACCTGCTTCGAGTTTCAGCATTTCCAACGGATAATAGACAGCCTTTGCCTGCAACCAAAGTCCCGGCAATGTATAGCCTTTCATAAACGAACCGGTATACTCATCATCCTTAAAGAAACTCAGATTATCAAATTCGACCGAAAGTTCCCCTTTCTTTTCCGGATCTATCTGGAAATCCGTCTTGAAAACGCGGTCCGGAATCTGGGCATAAAGTGTGTAGATAAATGAAGTACCCGCCAAACAGAACAGGAGACACAAACTAATGCGCAAACAAGAAATATTTAAAAGACTTTTCATCTATTACAAATTTAAGTACAAACGTAACAATTAAAAAGGAATAAACGAAGAACGGGGATACAGAATCTTGTCCATATCCCCGTTCGTATACTTTGATGCTATTATTTATTAGCGTCTCGGTGTTGCTTCTTTTACAACCATCTGGCGACCTTCGTATTCAGCGCCGTTTAATTCTTCGATAGCGTTTCTTGCTTCGTTTTCGTTAGGAAGTTCTGCAAAAGCAAAGCCTTTAGAACGACGAGTATCGCGGTCAATGATCAATTTAACTGATTCAACCGTACCGTACTCTTCCAAAACCTGTTGTAAGTCTGATTCTCTAACCCGATAGTTCAGGTTACCAATGTAAATATTCATACAAAAAATGATATAAAATAATTAATAAAAAATTGAAACAATAAAACTTTTAGGAAAGATCAATGTCTGCTAAATCATATTCTGCAATGAATATTAAGTCGGAGATAAAGAACTACACAAACAGTTTTGCTTGTCGGGTACAAAGAAAAGCATTAAAAATGGATATTGCACCATGAAACCAAGATTTAATTCATAACAATTCAAAAAAAACACATAGAAAAGACTTTTCCCTAAGAACATCCTTAATAACCATAAAAAGTTTGAAAAAGAGGCTTCAATACAATAATATGTAAAAAAGGCCTATTTTATAGTATTTCTGACCAATTAAGCCAGCATATAGCCTTTTATGTCTCAACCAGAAAACCTAATTTTGCCCCAATCATTTTGAACTTAATTTGACATGGAAAAAATCGAAGTTAAAGAAGCCAAAGGAAAACTTGGTATTCTGGTTGTTGGGGTAGGCGGTGCAGTTGCGACTACCATGATTACAGGTACGTTGGCTGCACGTAAAGGATTGGCTAAGCCTATCGGCTCAATCTCACAGTTAGCTACAATGCGTTTAGAAAACGGAGAAGAAAAAGCGATCAAAGATATTGTTCCTCTGACCGACCTGAATGACATCGTTTTCGGCGGATGGGATATTTTCCCTGATAATGCATACGAAGCGGCCCTATACGCAGAAGTCTTGAAAGAAAAAGACCTGAACGGCGTAAAAGACGAATTGGAGGCAATCAAACCGATGCCGGCCGCATTCGACCAT
>ULON01019016.1_pt1 | contig 27750 bp, 21 predicted proteins | sample 1952571 | NCBI WGS metagenome assembly ULON01 (sample SAMEA4835603, study PRJEB28245) | human gut metagenome | biome: gut microbiome; material: fecal sample | place: Denmark | collected 2008
AAAGGTCCTCACGCAAAACAAGTTATCTTCTTGTCTGCTGATGCATTCGGTGTATTGCCTCCAGTATCTATCTTGAACGAAGAACAGGCTCAGTACTACTTCCTGTCAGGATTTACTGCTAAGTTGGCTGGTACAGAACGTGGTATCACTGAACCGACTCCGACATTCTCAGCTTGCTTCGGTGCTGCTTTCTTGTCATTGCACCCGACTAAATATGCAGAAGAACTGGTTAAGAAGATGAAGATGACTGGTGCTAAGGCTTACTTGGTTAACACTGGTTGGAACGGAACTGGCAAACGTATTTCTATCCGTGATACTCGTGGTATCATCGACGCTATCCTGGATGGTTCTATCGAAAAAGCTCCTACTAAGACTATTCCTTACTTCGATTTCGTTGTTCCGACAGAATTGCCGGGTGTTGATCCGAAAATCTTGGATCCGCGTGACACTTACGCTGATGCTGCTGAATGGACTAAGAAAGCTGAAGACTTGGCTGGACGTTTCATCAAGAACTTCGCTAAGTTTACAGGTAACGAAGCTGGTAAGGCTTTGGTTGCTGCTGGTCCGAAATTGTAATTCAGACTTACAAAATCTTAAATATGAAAGCGGTTTCCTTCGGGAGGCCGCTTTTTTTTGTATCTTTGGTCATAGTTTTAATTCGAAAATCTAATTAATTATGAAAAAGTCTATTCATTTTCTATCTATTCCAGTTGTAGCTTGTTGCTTGTCGTGTACATCCGGCAAGGTGCTTCCGCCTGAACCGATTCTTCCTGTACCTGAACCCAAGCAGGTGGAATGGCAGCAGATGGAAACGTATGCTTTTATCCATTTCGGTTTGAACACGTTTAATGACCGGGAATGGGGATATGGAGATACGGATCCGAAAACGTTTAATCCGACGAATCTGGATTGTGAACAATGGGCGCAGACACTGGTAAAAGCTGGTATGAAAGGAGTGATTCTTACTGCCAAACATCACGACGGATTCTGCTTGTGGCCGTTTGAAGGTACAGACTATAGTGTAAAGAACTCTCCGTGGAAAAACGGACAGGGAAATGTGGTGAAAGAATTGTCGGAGGCTTGTAAGAAATATGGCCTTAAGTTTGCCGTTTATCTTTCACCGTGGGATCGTCATCAGGCTAATTATGGTACACCTGAGTATTTGCCTTACTTTTATGCACAGTTGCATGACCTGCTGACAAACTATGGACCGGTATTTGAAGTATGGTTTGACGGAGCGAATGGAGGTGACGGCTGGTATGGTGGTGCCAAGGACATACGTACCATCGATCGCAAAAACTATTATAATTATCCTCGTATTTATGAAATGCTGGATAGTATTCAGCCTCAGGCTATCATTTTCTCGGATGGAGGACCTGGTTGCCGCTGGGTAGGCAACGAGAAAGGTTTTGCCGGGGCTACCAACTGGTCATTCCTGCGAAAGGGAGAGGTGCATCCGGGATACGACAAGAGCTATGAATTGCAGTATGGACATCCGGATGGAAATCAATGGGTGCCTGCAGAGTGTGACGTGTCTATCCGTCCGGGATGGTTCTATCATCCGGAAGAAGATGACAGAGTAAAAAGTCCGGACCAGCTGGTGGATTTGTATTACCGCAGCGTGGGACATAATGCGACTTTGTTGCTGAACTTCCCGGTAGACAGGAGGGGCCTGATTCATCCGGTAGATTCTGCCAATGCAGTTCGTTTCCATGAAATGATTCAGCAGCAACTGAAGACGAATTTGGTGGCAGGAATGACGCCTAAGGTGTCAAATGAACGTGGAGGAGATTTTGTAGCATCAGCTTTGACCGATGATAATTTTGATACTTACTGGGCTACGGAAGACGGGGTAACTACAGCTGATATTGAATTCTCGTTTGATACGCCTACTCGGATGAACCGTATGATGCTTCAGGAATATATTCCATTGGGACAGCGTGTAAAGGCATTTGTGGTGGAATACCTCGACAAGGATACATGGCTTCCGGTGAAACTGAATGAAGAAACTACTACTATTGGATATAAACGTCTGTTGCGTTTTGAAACGGTGGAAACAAAGGGTATACGTATTCGGATTACGGATGCACGTGGCCCGCTTTGTTTGAGTAACGTAGGAGTGTATGATGCAGGTAATGTATCTGATTCCTTTGTAGAGAAGGTGGAAGACATTGAATCTGTACCTTACCTTTTGCCGGATGTAAAAGCTGAAGAGGCTGCAAAGGCTTCTGACAAGCAGGCGCAGACCACTTGTTTTGTAGAAGGTGACCGTTTGTTGATTGATTTGCAGGAGGAGCGACTAGTTTCTTCTCTTCATTTCTTGCCTGATCAGGGTGAACCTAACAAGGGTCTGATTGCCAATTATGAAATACGTGTCGGCGTGAGCAAGGATGCAGTGAATCAACTGGTCAAATCGGGTGAGTTCTCAAATATACAGAATAATCCGGTGATGCAGTCGGTATTCTTTACTCCGGTAAAAGCCCGTTATATAGAGTTGAAGGCTACGCGTATGATTCGTGCGGGCGAATCGATGGGATTTGCCGAATTAGGGGTGAAATAACTAGGTGAAAATAAGAGTTTATGAAAAAAGTAATTTATTCAATGTTAGGAGCAGGGTTATTGTGCCTCTCCAGCTGTGGTGGACAGACGCAGACGGAACAGACCCCTGCGGTTGATAAGTCTTCGGCTAAGAATCAGGTGATTGAAACTATCATGACACGGCGAAGTGTGCGGAAGTATCTGCCGCAGCCGGTAAATCGTGATACGATGCAGATGATTCTGGACTGTGGTATTCATGCACCCAATGGGCAGAATAAACAGTCATGGGCGGTACGCGTGGTGGACAATCCGGAGTTTATTAATGGTATTACGGAAGTGTATAAGAAGGTGAATCCCAAAGTAGCAGAAGATCCGGGATTCAAGAATATGTTCCGCAATGCACCTACGGTAGTATTTATTGCCAACGATACTTCGTATGATATGTCGCAGATAGACTGTGGGCTGCTGGGAGAAAATATGATTCTTTCGGCCTGGTCAATGGGTATCGGTTCTTGTTGTTTGGGAAGCCCTATACGCTTTATGAAGACAGAGCCTCAGGCAGCAGACTATCTGAAGCGCCTGAATATACCCGAAGGCTATGAATTGTTGTATTGCATAGCCTTCGGATATCCGGATGAATCACCGGCTGCTAAACCGCGTGATGCATCGAAAGTGATGTTTGTGGAGTAATATTATCGCGCTCCCAAATCGTCATAAGAAGATTGTAGAATCGCTTTCCCCAGTTCTGTGCGTCGTTCGTTCGGAGCTGGGGATTCTATTAATGCCTTGCCAGAATTGTTATCAATCAGTGTCGTGCCGGTGCTGTCGCGGAAAGCAAATCCGTTGTTATAGGTGTAGTAAGCAAACGGATAGTTGTAGTCCTTTCCTAACACGTTACGGCTGAAGTTAAATTCCTTGTGGCTGATTCCCAGTTGTGCCAGTAGGGTAGCGGCCATATCACTTTGGTTCATCAGTTTGTCAATGATCATAGGCTGCTTGATGGCACCTCCTAACCACAGCATCGGAATATGATGAATACGCGGGTCGTGCACCAGCCCTTCTTCCGGATAATAGAAACCATGGTCCGGCAGGCAGATGACAAGCAGGTTTTTCCATTGAGGAAGAGTCTTGAGCTTATCGATAAATTTTCCAAAACAATCGTCAGTGAAGGCAAAAGCATTGGGAATTTTTTCTTTCAGACGATGATAGGGTACTTCAAACGGTTCATGGCTGCTCAGGGTAAGGAAAGCAGTATGCCAGGGCTGGTCAGTGTTTCGCTCCTTTATCTGACGGTAGAGGTGCTCGAAGGTGATGTCATCGTTTACTCCCCATGGGTTTTTTCGTTCTTCCATACTGAAATCTATATCTGCTGTCAACTGTTGGTATCCGCTGCCCAGTAAGTAGCTCTTCATGTTGGTAAAGTTGATGTCACCTCCATACAGAAAATCTGTGGCATAGCCTTGTTCCCGCAGTTTCCCGGCAATGGAAGGCAAGGTGCGGCTTTTGGCGGGAGATTTCATGACGGAAACCGTGGGGAAGCTTTGGTAGCCGCTGAAGGTACAGACTGTGCCTCGGTCGGTACGGAAACTGTTAGCATAGCAGTTGGTAAAGAAAACTCCTTCCTTACTCAGACGCTCCAGATTCGGACTGACATCAGGTACTCCTCCTAATGATTCTACGAATACTCCTCCAAAACCTTCCATGAGAATAATCAATACATTAGGACGGTTGGTAGTGAGTAATGAAACCTCATTTTCTCCCGTGTCTGCATACAATCCTTCAAATAGATTAGCGCGTTTTTCTTCATCGAAGAAATTAAATTGCTGGGCAAAATCGGTCGTCTTGCTAATGGAGGACAGCAGGCTAAAATCCGGGTTGATGGCGGAATGATTCAGAAATTCATCATTACAGAAATAGGCTTGTCCTACGTTGCTGGTGGATTCGGTAACACCTCCTCGTATGATGATAAAGATGATACCTCCTAAGAGAATAGTTATCAGACTACCAGCAATACGCTTCTGGACTTGTGGCAGATTGGCTGGGGTAATTTTATACAGTCCCCATGTTACTAAGGCTGATAAGATGAGGATGCACAGCAGTCGTATCAGAATAAATCCCAAAGATACGCTGGCCATGGCATTCTTCGGAGAGTCCAGATAGAGGAAGATGGAAGCGTCCAGTTTAAATCCCCAGAACGGATATAGGGCCATATCGCCGATGAAAAGAAGTGTGGTAGCCAGACTGATTAAGACGTAGTAGCCGATGAGTATCTTCTTCAAAGGAAAACGGCGGAACCATATACTGCAAAGAATGGTCAGCCAGGGGATGGCCGTCAGGTATCCGGTGGTTGCTGCGTCAAGCGTAAAGCCATGGAACAATACCCGTAGGTAGTCTATGAAAGCTGTTCCCTTCTCACATGCACCGTTATAGAGCATGAATACAGGTTTCTGGAGCAGGAAATAGCCCAGTATGCTGGCGAAAAAGCATCCCAGATATGTAAGTCTCTTTTTCATCTGTTTGAGTTTTTGATTATTTACGTCCGAAGTCAGCGGGGACTTCTCCCCATACGTCAGTCTCCCACTTGAGCAGGGAAGTGGTATAAGTGTTTTCTTTCAGCCATTTTTCAGCCCGTTCAATTAACTGGAAGAGCGCTTCTGTTTTTTCAGTACGTTCCAGTTTGGTCTTGCATTTTTTTTGCTTCACCCAGGAGAGGGCATTACGACTGTCGGAATAGATGGGCATGTTCAGGTTCTTTTGTTTGAGAAGTGCCAGCCCGTGAACGATGGCTAGGAATTCTCCAATATTGTTAGTACCGTAAATCGGTCCGAAATGGAAGATTTCCTGTCCTGTTAGCAGGTACACTCCTCGATATTCCATGGGCCCGGGGTTACCGCTACAGGCAGCATCTACTGCCAGACAGTTCAAGTTGAAGTTTTCGGGGAGTTGTGCCTCCGCTTTTTCTGAATTCGATGCACGGTGACGGTTCATGTACTGATATGCAGGAGTAGCAAAGGCATGTTCTGCCTCTTCCTGTGAATCAAAAGACTTATATATAGCCCCTTTATAGCCTTGTATTTGCAGTTGGCAGTCGGTCCATGAAGAATAGATACCCGGATTCACTCCTTTCCAGACCACGTAGAATTTTTGTTTAGCCATAAGATGGTCTTTAAAAAGAAAGTGGCTGTGCAAAAGGAGTGTAGTTCACCCCTTTGCCAGCCACCTGATATACAAGATTGTAATTACATACGTTCAGGTACTTCGATACCCAGCAAGCCCATAGCCAGTTTGACTACTTTGCCTACATTCTGGCTCAAAGCGAGACGGAATATTTTCAGGGCTTCATTTTCTTCACGCAGGATGCTGAAGTCATGATAGAACTGGTTGTATTCTTTTACCAGGTCATAAGCATAGTTTGCCAGGATAGACGGGTTGTAATCTGTTCCAGCCTGTTTCACTACGTTGGTAAAGTCGGCCAGCATTTGAATCAAACCTTCTTCTTTCGTACTCAGTTCAATACCGCTTGGGATGACAGCCGGGATGCTGAGTCCGGCTTCTGTTGCCTTACGCAGAATGGACTGGATACGTGCGTATGTATATTGGATGAACGGACCTGTGTTTCCGTTGAAGTCGATAGACTCTTTCGGGTTGAAGGTCATGTTCTTGCGGGCATCTACTTTCAGGATGAAATATTTCAAGGCACCCAGACCTACAATGCGTGCGATGTCGTCTGCCTCTTCCTGAGTCAGTCCGTCCAGTTTACCCAGTTCGTTGCTGGTTTCCTTGGCAGTTTCAATCATGGCCTCCATCAGGTCGTCGGCATCTACTACTGTACCTTCGCGGCTCTTCATCTTACCTTCTGGCAGTTCCACCATGCCGTAAGAGAAGTGTACGAGGTCTTTACCCCATTCGAAGCCCAGCTTGTCGAGCAGGATAGACAATACCTGGAAGTGGTAATTCTGTTCGTTACCTACCACATAAATCATCTTGTTGATAGGATAATCCTGGAAGCGCAGCTTGGCAGTACCGATGTCCTGTGTCATGTATACAGAAGTACCGTCACCACGGAGCAGCAATTTGTGGTCCAAACCTTCCGGAGTCAGGTCGGCCCATACAGAACCGTCTTCCTTGCGATAGAACAGTCCTTTTTCCAGACCTTCCATTACCTTTTCCTTTCCTTCAAGGTAAGTCTGTGATTCGTAGTATATCTTGTCGAAGCTTACTCCCATCATCTTGTAAGTTTCATCGAAACCTGCATATACCCAGTCATTCATCTTCTTCCAGAGGGCACGTACTTCCGGGTCATTAGCTTCCCATTTGCGAAGCATTTCGCGTGCTTCCAGCATCAACGGAGAGTTTGCTTCAGCTTTTGCCTTTGCTTCTTCTTCGTTCATACCTTCTGCCTGATATTGAGCCATGAGCTCTTTTACTTCAGCTTTGTAGTGCTTGTCGAAAGCTACGTAGTAGTCACCAATCAGGTGGTCACCTTTCTTGCCTGATGATTCAGGAGTTTCACCGTTACCATATTTCAACCAGGCCAGCATAGACTTACAGATGTGGATACCACGGTCGTTTACGATGTTGGTTTTTACCACCTTGTTGCCGTTGGCTGCCATGATGTTAGCCAGTGCGCTTCCCAGCAGGTTGTTACGCACGTGACCCAGGTGGAGCGGTTTATTGGTATTAGGAGAAGAATATTCAATCATGACAAGTGGAGCGTTTGCGTCAGCTTTTTGTATGCCCCACTGGTTATCGGCATGGATGCGGTTCAGCAGTTCAATCCATACGTCAGATGCAATGGTCAGGTTCAGGAAACCTTTGATTACATTATAATTTGCGATGGCCGGTTCATTCTGTTTCAAGTATTCCCCGATTTCTTGTGCAGTCTGTTCCGGACCTTTCTTAGACATTTTCAGAAAAGGAAAGACAACCAGTGTCAGGTGGCCTTCAAATTCTTTCTTCGTTTTCTGAAGTTGAACCATTTTGGCAGGAACTTCCTGATTGTATAAGGTCTTTATACCGTTCAGGATAGATTCGGTCAGTTTATCTTCTATTTTCATGTGTATATAGTTTATGTAATTATCCTATCTTAAGCGTACAAAGATAGTGATTTTTACGCTTTTCCTGCCGTTCTGTTGCGTATTATTACATATTCTTTCTCCATTCAGACGGAGAGACTCCTTCTTGGAGTTTGAATTGTTTGCTGAAGTGAGCCAGATCTGTGAATCCTATTCGTTCGGCTATTTCCGATAAACTTCGTTTAGGGGTTTGGCCCATCAATTGCTTGGCTTCTTCGATGCGCAGGTGATTGATCCATAAGTTGAAGTTTGAGCCGTATGTGTTGTTAATATAGTTCGAAAGATAAGTCCGGTTTATTCCTATAATTTTACATAATTCTATGATGGTAAACCTGGAGTTTAAGAATCCTTTACTTTCTACCCATTCTTCCAACCTGTCTTTAATGATTTCATTCTTTTTCATAGTTCTCCCCATTTTTTCTCGAAAATAGGAAGTTTTAAAAATTTATGAAAAGACAAAAATTGGATTTTAAGAGTATCTGTCCATATCTTGCTACTAAGTGGTGGAAAAAGTGAACTATCCGGTATTAATTTACTGATAGATAAGGGTGGAAAGATAATCTTCAGCAAACATTTCATTGGCTATGTCAAGGAGTTGGCTGGAGGTGAGATTATCTATCCGTTTGAAAACTTCTTCTTTTTCTTCATAAGTATGATAGTGCAGAAAGCACTTTCCCATGTTGAGTGCATTGTTTTCAAAATTGTCTCCGGCTACCCCTATTTGTCCAATGATTTGTTTCTTTGCCGCAGCCAGTTGCAGTTCAGTCAAGGCATTGTTACGGATTTTTTTTAGCTCTTTATGTACCAGTGAAATACAATGGTCTGCATCGTGCAGGTCACAGCCGAAATAGATACAGAATGTGCCTGTATCCGTATAGGATGTCAGATTGGATTCTACGTTATAGACCAGTCCTCTTTTTTCACGTAAGGAGATGTTGAGTCGACTGTTCATGCCAGGGCCTCCCAGAATATTGTTGAGCAGATAGAGTCCGGTACGTTTCTCGTCATAAGCGTGGTATCCTCTTCCGCCAATCATGACATGTGCCTGATGAGTATCTTTGTGAAGAATCAGTTTGCTGGGTTTGTATTCAGACGGTAGCTTGCGCGTTTTGTTTCTCTCTTCAAATTGGGGAATATCCGAGGTTACTTTTTCGAGCGTACGGATGACTTTCTGAAAGGGAATATCTCCTTGAACGAAAAATATCATGTTTTCCGGTCGGTAATGTGAATGTACGAACTTTCGTGCATCCTCACTTGTAAATTGACGCAGCAGTTCCGGATTGCCAAGTATGTTTCGGCCTAATGGGTGGTTGGGGAAAATCAATTCCTCAAAATCATCAAAAATAAGCTCCGACGGACTGTCTTCATAGCTTTGGATTTCGTCGATAATGACTTCCACTTCTTTCTCGATTTCATTCTGTGGAAATACACTATGGAAGACAATGTCAGCCAGTAGCTCTGCTGCCCGGTTGAAATGCTCTTTCAGAAAAGCGCTGTAAATGACGGTTTCTTCCTTGTTGGTATAGGCATTCAAATCGCCTCCTACATTTTCCATACGATTGAGAATGTGCCAGGCTTTTCGCTTTTCTGTACCCTTAAAAATCAGGTGCTCTACAAAATGGGCCATACCTTGTTCTTGCGGAAGCTCATCGCGTGTTCCGGCATCGATGGCAAAGCCACAATAAGCCACGTTTGTAGGACTGGTGGTATGAATAAGTCGTAAGCCGTTAGGGAGGGTAAAAGTTGAATACGCCATATATTGAGAAGTATAATTTCTTTTTCGCTGCAAATTTACAATAAATACCTATTGCCTTTCTTCAAAAAATGCAGATATTTGCAGTGTGTGATATTTAAAACTAATATATGAATAAAATTGCAGTCTTTTGTTCGGCCTCAGATGCGATAGAACCTGTATTTATGGAGAAAGCCCGGGAACTGGGCGCATGGCTGGGGCATCATCGTAAGTGGCTGGTTTACGGTGGTTCCAATACCGGACTGATGGAAGCCCTGGCAAGAAGTGCGAAAGAGAACGGGGCAATGATTATGGGAGTTGTTCCCACAAAGCTGGAGGAACACGGAAGAGTCAGCGATTTGCTGGACGTGACATTCCATTCTGTGAATTTGAGCGACCGGAAAGATATTATGTTGCAGGAATCGGACGTGATGGTAGCCTTGCCGGGTGGAATAGGCACACTGGACGAGGTATTTCATGTGATGGCTGCGTGTAGTATAGGCTATCATCAGAAAAAAGTCATCTTTTATAATGTGGAAGGTTTTTGGAATGACTTGCTGGCTTTTTTGAACCGGCTGGAGGAAACGCATTTTGTACACCGTCCGTTGAAAAATTATTTTGAAGTGGCGAATACATTGGAAGAACTGACCCGCTTATTGGAATAAAATTATAATTTAATCATAACCTTATGAATTCATCAATAAAAGATTTATTACAGCGTGAAGCACAGGCCGTGTTGAACATTCCGGTAACAGACGGATATGAGAAAGCGGTAAACCTGATTGTGGAACAGGTGCATGAGAAAGGCGGAAAGCTGGTAACCAGCGGTATGGGTAAGGCTGGACAGATAGCCATGAACATTGCCACTACATTCTGTTCTACAGGAATCCCTTCTGTGTTTTTGCATCCCAGTGAGGCGCAGCATGGTGATTTAGGTATTCTGCAAAAAAATGACTTGTTACTCTTGATTTCCAATTCCGGAAAGACAAGGGAAATCGTGGAACTTACCGAACTGGCTGCGCGTCTAAATCCGGAATTGAAAAAGATTGTCATTACGGGAAATCCGGATAGCCCGCTGGCGGAAGCCGCTGATATTTGTCTGGCTACAGGTCATCCTGATGAGGTTTGTTTGCTGGGAATGACTCCTACGACTTCTACCACTGTGATGACGGTTATTGGAGATATTCTGGTGGTGGAGACCATGCGTAAGACCGGCTTTACGATTGAAGAATACAGCAAGCGCCATCATGGCGGTTATCTGGGAGAACGCTCCCGGGCATTAAGCAAATAAAATATGGGTGTGCGAAAGGCACACCCATTTCTTTTTACGGAAAGAAGCAAAACGTTTCTACCTATTGTGCTTATTCTTATCATTGTAGTTTGTATACTTCCGTACCAGCCAGTAGGAAGCATCCCACTCCATAGTCTTCAAAGTCCGGAACACTTTCGTATGTGACTGGCTGACCATCTTTAGGTTCTTTTCCGGTACCTTGTACGTAACCCAGGAAACCGTTGGGGTGGACTGCCTCCTTTACCATGGCATTCCATCCTTTTAATAAAACAGGTAAATATTCTTCTTTATCCAGTAATCCGTTTCGTACTCCCCATGCCATTCCGTAGACAAACAGGGCAGTACCTGTTGTTTCTTTTCCTCCGTAATTTCCGGCATCATGAAGACTTACATTCCAGAATCCGTCTGTACGCTGGCATTTTTTTAATGCTTTGCTCATAATCAGGAAATCGTTGATGTAGTCTTGGCGATGTTTTTCATTGGCTGGAATTTCGTCAAGTACGCGTACCAGCGCGGCGTAGGTCCATCCATTTCCCCGGCTCCAGTAGCAGTCTTCTCCATTGGGTTCTTTGTATGGGGGCAAGAAATCAGCGTCTCTCCACCAGAGACCGTCAGCCAGATTGAACATTCCTTTTCCTGCGAGTTGATTGCGTGAGAACTCATACATATCCCACATCTTGTCGAAATATTTTTGTTCTCCCGTGAGGTGTCCCATTTTGGCCAGTACGGGCATTCCCATCTGAATAGCATCTACCCATGTCCAGTCGCCTACCTGCGGTGTATTGACCAACATATTCATGTTCGACTTGATGTTCTTCAGCATTTCAGGTTTGGGGCAAATGTTATATAGGTCGATATAGGTTTGTCCGCAGCAATAGTCGTCGGCATTGCGTGTGGTGTTGCCATTTCGCATTCCCCATTCATGGTATTCAGCCCAGTTGTATGCATAATCGTAGAATTCTGCACGAGGATAGATGGAATATAGAGCCATTAATCCTTCGTAGTACACTCCTCGAGTCCAGATATTGCTGGGGCGGGTAACATTACGAACGAAACTGGGAGTCCGATAATCGGCATATTTCTCCATGAAATATTTGTTTACTTTCATTACCACATCGAGCGTTTCTTTTTGTGGTGGTAGTTTTTGTGCAGAAGAAGTAGTAAATCCTGCACTTATTGTAAGCAATAATACAACAAGAATTTTTCGCATATCAAATAAGGTATTGGTTTAAAATTTATAATTGCAAATGTAGCGGATATACTTACATCTGCACATGGAAAATCATGCAAATACATTGAAATTCATTCAAATTTTTTCACTTGATGTAGTAGCTGTTCCTCTAAAAGCATACTAATGCTTCTTTTTAGTGTTGAAGTAAGGTTTATATTTTCAGAAATCTCCCGGACATTTCTCTGTTTCATACTGCGGGATATGTATTTCACAGTGTGAAATATGTATCCCACACTGTGGTTTTTGTATCCCACAGTGTGAAACAGAGAATTTGTCAGGTAATTCTTTCTTTTGTATAAGAGTGTACAGAAGAATTACCACCGTTATATGATTTTAGGAGTTATCTTCTGGCATTAGAGAATACAAGTGAAGTTTTGTACAAAAAGACATGTTATTGCATGATTTTCTATTTCTTTTTGTCGAAAAAGTTTCCTATTTTGCTTTCCGTATGGTTTTGATTTAAAAGTATTTGAAAAATGAGGAAATATTGTATCAAGTATTTGTTTCTATGTTGGTTTTTGTGGCTGGCTGGAAGTGTGTTCGCTCAGGAAAGGTTTCCTGACGGTACTCCAATACCGGATTGGTTTGCAGACAGCCGGGTGGTTCCGGTAGAGGAGTTGGGCAGAATTTACCGTATTACGGATTATGGAGTGCAGAATGACAGTACACTGCTGCAGACGGAACAGATTCAGGCAGTCATTGACAAGGCGGCTCAAGAAGGAGGCGGAGTAATTTGTATACCACAAGGTACGTTTTTATCAGGGTCACTTTTTTTCAAACCTCGCACCCACCTTTATCTGGAAAAAGGAGCTGTGTTGAAAGGGAGTGATGACATCAGTCATTTTGATGTGATTGATACACGCCTGGAGGGGCAGAACTTGAAATATTTCGCAGCCCTGGTCAATGCCATAGGGGTGGACGGATTTACACTTTCAGGAGAGGGAAAGATAAACGGGAACGGACTTCGTTTCTGGAAATCTTTCTGGTTGCGTCGGCAGGTCAATCCTCAATGTACGAATCTGGAGGAATTACGTCCGCGACTGGTATATATTGCAGATTCAAAAGACGTACAGTTGTCTGGAGTCAGATTGGAGAATTCTCCTTTCTGGACAACCCATTTATACCGGTGTGAGAATGTGAAGTTGCTGAATCTTTCCATTTTTGCTCCCCGTTCACCGGTAAAAGCACCGAGCAGTGATGCTATTGATATTGATGTCTGTAAGAATGTGCTGGTGAAAGGGTGTTATATGTCGGTGAATGACGATGCAATAGCTTTGAAAGGCGGAAAAGGACCTTGGGCAGACCAGGATAAGGTAAATAACGGGAGCAACTTGAACATAATCATAGAAGATTGTGTATGGGGATTCTGCCACAGTGCATTGACTTGCGGAAGTGAATCCATTCATAACCGTAATGTCCTGGTGCGACGTTGTACGGTGGAACATGCCCAGCGCTTGCTTTGGTTGAAAATGCGTCCGGATACACCGCAAAATTATGAGTATATCCGACTGGAGAATATTACAGGTTCTGTGGTCAATTTCTTGTTTGCCCAGCCTTGGACACAATTTTTTGATTTGAAAGATAGAAAAGATATTCCTTTCTCTTATTCAAGCCATGTTACCATGCGTGATATTCGGTTGGACTGTGATGTGCTTTTTGCAGTCAAGAAGGACGAGACACAGTATAAACTGTCGGATTTTCTGTTTGAGAATCTCGAAATTACGGCACGCAAATCAGGGACTATCCAGAATGGATACATTCATGGACTGCAACTTCGGAATGTGGTAGTAAATGGTGTACGTTTAAAATAGAAAAAAGCTGGCAGAAAGTTGCTCTGCCAGCTTTTTAAAATTATGTTAGTTTATATTCATCCGGATAGTAAACAAAGTCGATAACAGCTCTTTCGTATTCAAACAGTTCTTCAGGCTTGAAGAATCGTTCTATTTCTTCGATAGCCGTTTTGGGTGAATCGGAGGTGTGGATGATGTTTTCCTGTGAACTTACACAATAGTCACCTCGAATAGTCCCCGGAACAGCTACACGGCCATTGGTAGCTCCTGTCATGGAACGTACCACTTGAATGGCATCGACTCCTTCATAACAGCATACGATAACCGGGCAGGCCATCATGGACGCTTTTACACGAGAAAAGAACGGTTTCCCGGCCAGGTGTGCATAATGTTCATTGAGCAGGTCTTCGGTAAGCTGCATCATTTTCATACCCGCCAGACGCAAGCCTTTACGTTCAAATCTATGGGTTATTTCTCCAATAAGTCCGCGTTGTACGGTACTTGGTTTTAGAATCACTAATGTTTTTTCGAGACTCATAGTTCGTTTATATTAAGGTGATACAAAGATTCATTGCGCTCAAATATACGAAAAAAAGAATACGAGCCCTAAAAACGGGTAGATTTTTATTTCGAATCCAGTGGGATTATTCCAAGGTTAATGGCTTTTAGAACAAGATCTACCGCATTTCTTGCTTCCAGTTTACTCATGAGACTTTTCCGGTGTGTTTCAATCGTATTGTTGGAAACATGAAGTAAATCTGCTATTTCTCTTGTGTTGAATCCTTTGGCAATAGCTTGCAATACTTCCATCTCTCTTAGCGTGAGCTGTTCCTTGATTTGTTCCTCTGTTTGCATCCGGTTTAAAATCGTTTTGAACCGTTTACAAAGATATTGTCCTCCTTTCAAAATAGTCTGGATGGCCAGTGTCAGTTCGTTAATATCTGCCGACTTTAATATAGCTCCGCTGATGGATGCTTTGGTAAGCCTTTTGAGTATCCATATTTCTTCGTGCATGGTATTAACCAAGATGCGTGCTTCCGGATGTTTTTGCAGAATCTTGTCTATCAGTTCAAATCCGTTGGTATCCGGAAGTTCCACATCAAGCAGATAAATGTCAAATGGCTGTATGTCTATCAGGAGCATCGCTTCAGCGCCCGATGAGGCAGTATATACCTTTTCTATTTCAGGCATTTGGGAAACCACATGCTTGATGCCTTGCAGTATGAGGGTATGGTCATCGACTAATAGTATTTTGGCTTTTTGACTTGTCATTTTGTCGCATTTTTATACTGCAAAGAAAAAAAGATTCATCGAGAAGATTTTCACTGAAAACCGTGATTTTTTCAATGAAGAAATGCCTGAATATGAATATTTACTCCTGTATCGTCTTTTTCTATCTTGTAATTCCCTCCAATGGTTTTTAATCGGTCGTTGATGGTACGTAGGCCGATTCCTCTGGATGAATCGGTATGTGGATTCCAGTCTCCGTCATAATGCAGGTGAATGACAAGTTGGGTGTCTTCTTTTTTTAGTTGAATGTGAATCTGCTTTGCCTGAGTATGTTTTAAGATGTTTCCGATGGTTTCCTGCATGATGCGGTAGATTTCATATCCTATGTGTTCCGGAATTGTGGTCCAGTCTGTGTGGGCGTGGGGAACATAGGATATGTTCACTCCTGATACTTCCTGCATTTTCGCAAAATAGTCGGCCAGCATTTCGTTCAAATCAGTAAACTGGAAATTAGGTGGCATCAATTCGTGCGAGATGGCTCTTACGCCATTGCGTATTTCTTCCAGCGTCTGAATGGTAGTTGTCTTTTGTTCTTCGGAAGAAATATGCTGCTGTATTTGGAGTATGGCTCCTAACAGGTCGTTGCAAACTCCATCGTGCAAATCCTTGGCAAGTCGTTTACGTTCATTTTCCAGGCCTTCAATGTACTGGCGTGCAGCTATCAGCTCGGTTTCTTTCTTCTGTACTTTCCGTTTATGCAGCAGGATGGAGATGGCGATTAAAAGCAGTCCGATAACCGTAAGATAGTAGACGGTATGGCGCAGACGGGTTTCTTTCTCTTGTGCCTGATTTCTTTCCAGAAGAGCAATCTTCAATTCCTTGTCGCTATTCCTTAATTTTTCATTCAGCTCCGACAGCTCATTTTTTATTTTTCCATCGAAAATGGAATCTTTATAAATACATGCTTCCTGCATGCAGTGGAATGCTTTCTGATAGTTGCCCAGTCCTTCGTAATTACGTGCCATCAAAATATGATATTTGTCGTATGGAAGTTGCGTCTGAATCAACGACTTGTTTGTCAGGATATCGAGACTTTTCTGAAATTCTCCAATCCAGTTGTACAGGCTGGCTTGAGTGCCATAAAATTCAAGTGCTGTCGGACTGTTTTCCGGAATCTGATGAATCAGTTCTTCTCCTTTCTTCAGAAAAATTCTGACAGAATCTTTTTTATTCCACAATTGGTAGGTACTTAGTAAGGGACTCAGGGAACTCATGGCAAGTAGGGGATATTCTATCTCTAATGCTTTTTGGACATTTCTTTTTAGAATCTGACTTGCTTCTGCATATTTCCCCATGTTGCAATAGCATCCGCCTATAAGCGTGTTGGCATATAATTCCATTAATGTGTCTTTTGCCTTTCGGGCATAGTCTGCCGCTAACTTTCCTTGTTCCAAGGCCTCTTCATAGCGTTTGTTGAGATGGTAAAGTACGCCAATATTGTAATAAGTGGAGGCGATGTCTTCGTATTTTTCTGTTTTCTTACAGAAATCGAGCGCGCGATTATAGTGATATACGGCTGAATCGAACAGGCCTAATTTACGGTAGCAAACGCCAATGGAAGATTCTACTACTCCTTCCAGATCGTATCTTCGTTCTTTGAGCTTGGGGGCATGTGCAGCTACTGTCTTGAATGTTTCTTTGGCTTGTTCTAACTTTCCCTCTATGAAAAAATAGTTGGCCAATGAGTTGAGCAGCTGCAGGTAGCCTTCTTCCTCAAAGGCAGGTTGCGGGTAAAGAGAGAGTCCCTTTTGTATATAATGGTAGGATGAATCGTGGTCCAGAGTTTCATATTCTGCACCCAGAAATTGATATAACTCAATTAATTTTTCTTTGGAAGAGGGTTCTCGTTCGGCTTGTCGTATTTCCTGTTTTAGACTGTCGATTACCGTATTTCCTGCTTGTACTGACAGGGAAAATGTAAGGTTCAAGAAGATGCCAAGTAAAAGAATATGCTTTTTCATGTAATGTATTTTTGTGGTTTCGACAAAATAATTCCTTTTTGTGGAATATACAAATTTCAGAGGAAAATATCTTAGATTTTGACTGAAATGATTGAATGATATGACATTGTGTGTTGGGTTACCCGCTTCAGAACTGACAGAAATAGGCGGTCAGTTCCCTTTTGTATTTTTGCGAGATACAGAGTTCATTGATGTGATGAAAAGGAGGATACATGATGCAGTGGTTGTTTTGTATCATGCACAGATACTGTATGTTGATGATATAGGATTGATGGATTTGTATAAATCGGTCATTATATGCACATAAATTTTTCGCGCGCAGATTTCCTTTTAGCCGGACAAAGGAACCGTCGGTTAATGCTATTTCCCAACTCTTTTTGGTTGAGATGTATTTGAAATAACCGATGTGGTTGGAGTGTAAGACACGCAGGTTTCCCATTAAGGTTTGAATAAGCAGGGGTTTCCCCAATCTTATGTCGGAAAGTTGCTTTAGACGTTCTAAGGCTGTTTTATATCGTTGTATTTCGGTTATTTCCATCTTTCCTGTGTTTTCTATTCCTTTAGGGCCAAATATAGTCTGTCTTATGAGGAAGGGAAACACGGAAAACCGTGATTTTTGTATAAAAGTAAAAAAGCCGCCTCGCAATGCGAGACGGCTCTTTGTTACAGTGTGTTTGTTCTATTTTGAAGTATTGACATTGGCAGACGGGCGGAAGTCGAACATCAGGTTCAAATGTAATCCTTCATCCCCTTGTTTTATGCGGATATTTCCAGGTTGGCTGTTGGGACCTTGTTGCTCGATGGGTTTGAAGGAGCAAATGGCCGGTATGTCAAGCAAGAAAGAAATATCGCCTTCAGGGAATTGCGGCATGGTTCTTTTGACACGTCCTACGGGTTCTTCCGGTGTAAAGATGTGGTAGAAGATTCCATCGTTTCTTGAATAAACAGTAAACGGTGTTTTGTCGCTTTCCAGTGTAGCCCAGTACATGTGGGCATGGTATCCTTTAAATTCTGGATAAATCAGGTTCTCAAAACTTTCTCCTGTAATGGTATTGTTGTAATCTTTATGCCAGATGTTATAGTTGGTACCAGGGATACGGTTCTTCCATACACGATAAGGACCACGTCCCAGCCATTTCATGCCGGTACAGTTTGCTTCCGGGTAAGAGAAGGTCAATCCGAGGTTGTATACCTTGGTATCCATAAAGGCATCGTCAAATCCTCCTCCGCCGGATGCACGGTTCAGCAGGATGGCATCCATATAAAGTAGTCCTTGATCGGTCAGACACCAGACAATGGAGTCGGCTGCTCCCTTATATTTGGCACAGAATATGGCTCCTTCTTGTGTCTCCCGCACGTAACTGAGTGAAGGTTCATAGCGCATTTTCATTCCTACAGCTACCGGACCGTCCTTGAACGGAACTTCTGTTTCTCCTGCTTTGACCTGCTTGATGATACCGGTAGTGGCATCAAACGTTACACTTACCTTCGCACTGTTCAGTACGATGTGGCTGGCATTGCGTGAGGCGGTAGCTTTGGGAAGTGCTTCCAGGGTCATGGGCGATTGTGCCATCTTATGGTCAAAATATTGTTTTACCAGACGGATGGGGTAGCTCCAGTTGCAGATGCTATGTCCATTTTTATCGAAAGCTTCCAGTTCCAGTACATCACCTTCATGGAAGTTGTCCGGAAGGTCGAAATGGGCTGTGCCGGTTTCTCCTGGCTGGATAGCAGGGAGAGTAACTTCTCCGTGGCTTAATTCAATGGATTGTGTTACACCTTTCAATGGAGTGTCACATGACAATACTTTGTATGTCATTTTGCATTCCTTCAGATTCGTGTAAGTATATTCGTTGGTAACCAGGAAATTACCGTTAAAATGAGAGGTGATGAGCAGTGGTTTCAGTTGGATAGGTGACCATTGGGCACGGATGGCATAGAAGCTACCTTCTTTTTCACGACGAGGGCCAACAACTCCATCAGGCGCATTTGACTTGTCAGAATCCAGAATACCTCCTTTGTCACTCCGTTTGGGAGCTTCATCGCAGAATACCCAGATAAATCCTCCGGCAAACAAGGGGTTCGTATTCCAGCGATCCCAGAAGTCCCGCAATCCGGCACCTCCTCCCTGGTCGTACATGGCATGCATGAATTCTGTAGGCATGAAGACTTTATAGTCATTGGTGAAGCGGGCTACTCCTGTCAGATAAGCCGGATAATGGTGCGTATCCAGGTCGTTAAAGTCGGCCCATGGGTGGACTACATGCCGTTTTTGAAGCTTGTCGTATTGAGCAAACAGTTTATCCAGCTGATAATTCCATCCTCCTTCATTTCCATTACTCCAGATGATGATGGACGGATGATTGACATCGCGCTGTACCATCTCTTTCACCAGTTTGCTGCCCACTTTTTCGTCGTAGCAATTCTGCCATCCTGCCAGTTCATCCATATATACGATACCCAGTGAATCGCACATATCCAGGAAATGTTCGTCGGGGGCATAGTGCGATCTTACTGCGTTCATGTTCATTTCCTTGATGAGAAGTGCGTCCTGACGACTCATGGCCGCACTGGTGGCTCTTCCTCCGTCTACGGAGAATGAATGGCGGTTAATACCTTTTACGACGAGTTTGGTTCCATTCAGATATACTCCGTCTTGTGGGAAAAACTCGACGGTGCGGAAGCCGATTCTGGTTTCACGTGTCTGAATCACTTTGCCTTCCGGTGATTTCAACTCCAGACGAGCTACATACAGGTTAGGGTCTTCTGTGGACCAGGTTTGAATGTCTGCCCACTGTCCTTCTATCTGTTGTTCCTTGCCAGAGTCTGTAATTTTCTTGGAAAGTGCAGATTGTCCCGTATTTGTCAGGACAGTCTTTCCGTCTTTCAGGCCTCGTACCGATACGTGAAGTTCATATCCTTTCGCATCGCCATACATTTCACATGAAGCTTGAAACTTTCCATGCTGGTCGGCATTAAGTACAAAGTGTTCAATGTGTACCTGTGGAACAACTTCCAGCCATACCGGACGATAAATTCCTCCATAAAGCCACCAGTCAGCTTTACGTTCTGCGGCGTTGATGGATGAATTAGCAGATTCCTTAGCGACTTTTACTTCAAGTGTATTTTTCTTTCCGAGGGTGAGTAAGTCGGTGATGTCATAACAAAAACGGTTGAATCCGCCCTGATGCATTTCTCCGGCCAGTTTACCGTTGATCAAGACTTCCGTATCGGTCATGACTCCGTCAAAATAAATTTTTATCCGTTGGCCGCTCCATGATTTGGGAGCCTCGAATTTGTGGCGATAAATACCTGTTTCATCACTTGGTTTGGCACCTTTGATGGTATACCATCGTCCGTAAGTATATTCTCCAAATCCTTGCAGTTCCCAGTTGCAGGGAACTTCTATCTTTTTCCATTTGCCGCTGTTTTGTCCTTTTGAGCAGAGAAAGTCCCATGTCACGGTATTGTCAATACCGGTTCCTGAAAGATAAATTCGTTCCGGATGTGGGGCTTGTGCTTGCAAATGCAAGCCAGGCACGTTGCAGAAAAGGCTGGCAAGTAGGGTCAGTCTGATAAAGTTGTTTTTCATATCCGTGTTTATTGATTTGTTTTCTACAAAGATACGCACCTTCATGAAATGAATGAATGGAATAATGTACATCTTGCTCGGAAGATTGTGTATCAGGCGTACAAAAATCCATGAATCTGTACATTCCTATAGTTGTAAGGGCTGTATAACTTTTATCTTTGCAAGTATGAAACCTAATTTGTAATTCCATGAAAAAGAACAGCATCTTATTATTTCTTTTGTGCTCTGCGATGGGGGCGGCTGCACAAAACTGGCCGGAGATGAGACCTGAAGCACGTCCCGGCAGCCGCTGGTGGTGGTTAGGAAGTGCCGTCGATAAAGATAATCTGAATTATAACCTGAAGGAATATGGGAAAGCCGGGCTGGGAAGTCTGGAGGTTACGCCTATTTATGGGGTAAAGGGAAATGAATCTCATAATATCCGCTTTCTGTCACCCGAATGGATGGAAATGTTCCGTTATACGCAGGAGGTGGGTAAGATGAACGGGATAGACATTGATATGAATACCGGAACGGGATGGCCTTTCGGCGGCCCTGAGGTTTCTCTTTCACAAGCTGCAGCAAAAGCTATTTTTGAATGTTATGAGGTAAAGGGAGGTGAATCGGTAAAGTTGGAAATCGACATTCGTGATCCTAAAGAAGAGAAACAGCGGGATGTGGCTTACCTGGATTGTCTGATGGCTTATGGGGCAGACGGAAAAGTGGTGAATCTGACCAGGAAAGTTAAAGACGGATATTTACAGTGGGATGCTCCGACAGGAGACTGGAAGCTGGTGGCATTGTTTGTGGGACGGACTTTTCAGAAAGTAAAGCGTGCGGCTCCCGGGGGAGAAGGATATGTTATGGATCATTTTAGTCCGGTGGCCGTAAAATTTTACTTTGAGAAATTTGATGAGGCTTTCAAGAAAAATAAAGTAAACTTCCCCCGTACCTTCTTCAATGATTCGTATGAGGTGTACGGAGCCGATTGGACTCCTGCTTTCTTGAAAGAATTTGCCGCACGTCGTGGTTATCGGCTAGAGAATCATTTTCCGGAGTTTATTTCACAGGAACGAACTGAACTGACACGTCGTCTGGTGTCTGATTATAGGGAAACATTGGGAGAACTTCTGGTTGAGAACTTTACGACTGCATGGACCAAATGGGCGCATGGGCATGGAAGTACGACCCGTAATCAGGCACATGGATCTCCTGCTAATCTGATTGATACGTATGCTTCGGTAGATATCCCAGAGTGTGAAGGGTTTGGGTTGACTGATTTTCATATCAGGGGATTGAGGCGTGATTCGCTTACACGTCCTAATTTTTCAGATATTTCCATGCTGAAATATGCTTCTTCGGCTGCACATATTGCGGGAAAACCTTACACCTCTTCTGAAACATTTACCTGGTTGACGGAGCATTTTCGTACTTCCCTCTCACAGTGTAAGCCTGATATGGACTTGATGTTTGTATCGGGTGTGAATCACGCATTTTTTCATGGTACGCCCTATTCTCCGAAGGAAGCGGCCTGGCCTGGTTGGCTATTTTATGCCACGATAAACATGTCGCCCACCAATACGATATGGCGTGACGCACCGGCTTTCTTTGAGTACATAACTCGCTGCCAGTCTTTTTTGCAATTAGGTAAGCCTGATAATGATTTCCTGGTTTATCTTCCGGTATATGATATGTGGAATGACATTCCGGGGCGTTTTGTCGGTTTTGACATTCATAAGATGGACCAGTATGCACCGAAGTTTATCAAGACGATACAAACCATTATGGCAGGTGGTTATGATGTAGACTATATTTCTGATTCTTTTATTAAAAGTACATCGTGTCAGGATGGTATGCTGAAGACAAGCGGAGGTGCTTGTTATAAAGCACTCATCGTACCAGCAGTAAAATTGATTCCAGTCTCCACCTTAAAGAAGTTGGTCGCATTGGCACGTCAGGGGGCAACTGTAGTGTTTGTGGAACATTATCCGGAAGATGTGCCTGGATATGCTTCATTGAAACAGAATCGGGAGCAACTATTTGCGCTACTGGAACAGTTGCCAGGAGAAAAGTCTTTCCGAGGCACACAGGCTTTTAATTTTGGGAAAGGGCGTATCATCGTGGGAAGTGATTACCATGAGGCATTAGAGCGTACGGGAGTTCCGGCAGAAGAGCTGAAGACACGTTGGGGGGTACAGTTTATCCGGCGTACACATACGGAAGGACATCATTATTTTATTTCCAACTTACAGGCTAACGATGTGGAAGGATGGGTAACATTGAATGTGCCTGAAAAACATATCATGTGTTTTGACCCGATGACGGGTAAACGGGGAATTGCAAAAACGCGCGAGGTGGAAGGAAAAACTCAAGTATATATGCAATTGAAGTCGGGAGAGAGTATCATTCTCCAAACTTTTACTCGTTCCTTGCAAGGAGAGCCTGAATGGAAATATAGGAAGGAAATGGACTATAGTTTGAGTTTGGATCATGGTTGGAAACTGAGATTCGTGGAAAGCTATCCGGCTATTGAAGGGGAGTTTAAAATAGATACGCCTTCTTCATGGACAGAGGTTGCACATCCGGCTGCGAAGATTAACCGGGGTACTGCATTGTATTCATTGGAGTTGGATTTGCCTGAATTATCGGCGGATGACTGGGTTTTGGACCTGGGTGACGTGCGTGAGAGTGCACGTGTGCGTATAAATGGGCAAGAAGCTGGTGTAGCCTGGGCTGCTCCCTTCCGTTTAAGTATAGGGCAATTGCTAAAGTCTGGTAAGAATCTCATAGAAGTGGAAGTCACCAACCTTCCGGTAAATAGTATTGCTGAGATGGACCGTCAGGGTAAGCAATGGCGCATTTTTGAGGACATCAATATGGCTAAGCTGAATTACGAGAAAGGTACTTACGGACATTGGGAAACACTTCCTTCCGGGTTGAACGGAATAGTCCGATTGATACCTGTTAAATATTTATTTTGATTGTCTGGGCTGGATAGATAATTATCCGGCCCAGTTTTCTCTGTCCAGATTGCGATAGCTGATAGCCTCTGCCAAATGTTCTGGACGTATTTCATTACTTCCTTCTAAATCGGCAATGGTGCGTGAAACCTTCAATATGCGGTCGTAGGCACGGGCTGAAAGATTCAGCCGGTTCATGGCATTTCTTAACAGTTCCAGTCCGGCAGCATCCGGCTGTGCATAGAGATGCAGCAGTTTGGGTGTCATTTGGGCATTGCTGTAGATTCCCGGTTCGTTTGCAAAACGCTGGGCTTGTATCTGTCGGGCACGGATTACACGTTCGCGGATGCAGGCACTGCTTTCTCCTGGGGTGCTCTTGGAGATTTCTTCAAAGGGAACGGGCACAATCTCAATTTGGATGTCAATGCGGTCGAGCAAAGGACCGGAAATCTTGTTAAGATATCGTTGTACTTGTCCCGGACTGCATACACAGTTTCGTGTGGGATGATTGTAGTAACCACACGGGCAAGGATTCATCGACGCGATTAACTGGAAATTGGCCGGATATTCCAGACTGTACTTTGCTCTTGAAATAGTGATGCGATGGTCTTCAAGAGGTTGGCGAAGCACTTCCAGCACGCTCCGGCTAAACTCTGGAAGTTCATCAAGAAATAGTACCCCATTATGTGCCAGACTGATTTCTCCAGGTTGAGGCGTAGCTCCTCCGCCCACCATGGCTACCTGAGAGATGGTGTGGTGCGGACTGCGGAACGGTCGGGTAGCAATAAGTGAAGAACCCTTTTTCAACTTTCCGGCCACTGAGTGTATTTTGGTTGTTTCCAGGCTTTCTCCTAAAGAAAGTGGAGGGAGAATACTCGGAAGGCGTTTAGCCATCATAGACTTACCACTGCCTGGGGCACCGATGAGCAGCATATTATGTGCGATTTTGCAACCATAAAACTAGGGACTAATAATCAATTCAAATAAAGGAAGTGAAATATAACTAACTTTTATTGGGCGTAAAAGTGTTCTCCAGAACCTGTTGTTAATGTTCCATTAGTCGCATTAATATATAGAGTAGTAGTTCCTCCCGTAAAAGATTTGTACTGTAAAACTGCCTCATCATCGTTAAAATCTATCACATTAGGACAATGACCTATACCAGTACCATTCGCACTTATTCCTCCACTAGATATCCTTAAAGTAATTCCATCACCTGAAAAAGTATGTGAGAATAAGTAACTAATTACATCGTTAGGATTATTAAATCTTGATAGTTCTTCTTGTATAGAAGATGGCGATTGTAACTCATTTCTTTGTTCATCTTGAGTATTAGAATAATTATAATCGCTTTCATATACTATATCGTAAGTATAATCTTTTATATCATTATAATATTCTAAAAAATAGGTTATACCGCCAATTATCAAAAATGATAATATTAATTTCTTCTCTGTATTAAGTTTCATAGTCATTACTCTTTAGTGTAAAAATTAGCTTCTGATATACATAGGTCATTCCATTTATCACCTTTATATACGGATGATATTATTAACTTTACTTCTCTTACATCATTGTATTCTTTTGATAATGTTATATATTCAGGGAAGCGTTCTTCTGTACCTCTCAATTCATATTTACCATCCAATATGCCATTGATATAAACCGCTACATCTTTAGCACGGCTATTGTTATAGAACGAAGATACATTTAGATTATAGCCGTTTGTTAGCGACAGTTTGTATAATCTATCAGCCTTCATAAAGAAGGTTAGCGTTTCTTCTTCTCCAGTAAAATGTGTAGCCCATGTTGTGGTTTCATCATCATCTAATAAGTTACTTACTTGATATGAATTACCAGCTTGATTTTCTAAAGTATGCGATGCAATAGCTGTAACATTGTAGACATCGACACCACCGCATCTCGGTTCAGGACATGGAGCTTCTTGATTGGATAGGTCAGCACTGCTGGATTCTGCATAATCTTCTTGGTTTGATTGATAATTATTATTGGATTCTGCATAACCTTCTTGGTTTGATTGGTAATTATTATTGGACTCTGCATAATCTTCTTGGCTTGATTGATAATTACTATTAGATTCTGCATAATCGTTAATATTAGGAGATTTTCTAAATACTAGAAATGCAAGGTATGATAATGTTAAAATGGAAACTACCAAAACTATTAAAATAAAACCGCTTATGGCAATTTTTCTTGCGTTAGTTTTGATTAATATTAAGTCACTATCATATTTAAGTAAAAGACGGCCATATTTAATGCTCCAATACACTGCAAATATAAAGACTAAGAGTCTTCTTATACACTTGTATATTCCAATATTATTAATTCCGTCGATGACAGACCCAGCCGAAGCTATGATTAATGTAAAACAAATAATAAACAATAGAGCAACAGAGCAACCTATAATAAATTTAAGCCAATACTCTTTTCTATGCTCTGAATAAATCTGTTCGTCTGATAATTGTGTAATTTTTGGAGAGATATTATTTTCCATAATAAATATATTATATAGTTCAAAGATATATAAAGGAAATCTAACTTATTTAGACTTTACTAAAATAGTAGACCTTCAACTGTAATGTACAAATAATAAAGGATAAAACCTGTACTTTGGAATATGTAATGAATATTACAATCAAAAGTAAAGGGCTTTATACTTTATCCCTACTGGTATTACGAGGAGTTAAAGTTGGCTATTTTATAAATTTATAAATAGAGCTAAGTGTTTCCTCTATATTCTACTACTACAAAAATACAAAATTTTGGTAATAGATACACATTATAAGTCGTATTTATTTAAAAATAAATTGTTTTTTATGTCGTGTCGTATCAAATTACAAAATTAGAACAAAAAATATTTCTTAGTTATAGAGTATATAGTATATATATAGAAGGTATTTTTGGGAAGAATCGCTTCCCCTAAACAACCTATATTAATAATGATAATATGATGATTTTTTCGCTCTGATAAAAGATTTTTTTAAATTTGCTATTGCTTAATATCTCAAAATTACTAATTATGAAAAATATAAAGTTATCTGGTGGTAAAGAGTTAAAAGGACGCATCAATGATGTAAAGAATATAGTTGAGAATTTAAATACAGATGATAAAAGCAAAGAAACCTCAGGCACATCTAAGCTTAATAAGAAACTTGTGAATATCATAATGTCCTATGAACCAATCTCAGAAGAAGATGTTTATTCTAAATTTTCAGATAATGAAAAGTTAAACAAATATATAAAAGATAAGGGCTACAAGGAAAAACGAAAATCAAGAAAAAAAATATTTTTATCAGAAGATGAAAAGGCTGAACTCATTAAAAGAAACGCAGATGCATTGGATAAGATTGAGAATATTGTATATGATGCTGTAATACAAGATAGTGTCAAACTTGAGAAAATCAAAGAAATTTTTGAGAATAGGAATAAAGCTCATAAAGCGAAAGAAACAAAAAATAATAAGATTACAGAGCGTTTTGCTATTGCAAGAAGATTACAAATCTATAAGGAAAAAACAGATAAGTTGAGGCAAAAATATGATGCTCTAAATAAAGAAATTGAGAATTTAGATAATATAATAAAGGGTAACTGAAATGTTACCCTTTTATGTTATAACGCTTGATAATCCGTATCACTTGAGTAGCTGTAAAGCTACTACCATTACTTGTGAGGAACCCATTTTCATTTAGTTTTCTTGCTATTTCAGATTTATTGTTTGTTATTTTAAGTAGCGACTCAATCATTAACTTTGAACGTTTATTGTTATTATTGTTATCAGCTTTTTCTTTAGCTTTTTTATAAGCTATTTCTCTCCACTCTTTCTTTATGTGTGCATTGGGATTACCAAGCTTAAAGCCTTGCTCTTTTTTTACTTGTAAGGCTGCTTTTGTACGCTGGCTTATCAATTCCCTTTCGGACTGTGCTAATGTAGCAAAGATTCCTAATGTTAAAGTGTTGAAATCAGGACAATCTAAACTCTTGAAATCGACTCCACTATCACGAAGATTAAATAAGAAGGAAACTTTACGGCTTAATCTATCTAATTTTGCAATTATAAGTGTTGCATTTTCTTTTTTACATAATTTGAGTGCCTTGTTAAGCTCTATTCTATTATCATTTTTACCGCTTTCCTTTTCTTTAAATTCACCAAGTAATATATTTTCATTATTTGCACTTATAAAATCAGATACACTTTTTTGTTGTGCGTCTAATCCCAAACTTTGTTTATTAGTTGATACTCTATAATAAGCTACATATTTGTAAGCATTCGGTAAACCACGTATTTTCGTC
>ULON01028542.1_pt1 | contig 27037 bp, 17 predicted proteins | sample 1952571 | NCBI WGS metagenome assembly ULON01 (sample SAMEA4835603, study PRJEB28245) | human gut metagenome | biome: gut microbiome; material: fecal sample | place: Denmark | collected 2008
GCATATCTACAGCAGCTACTTCCGTAATGTCTGAATTAGTTAAAGGAAAGACGCTAAAAGAAGCTGCCGATCTTATGGATAACTATATGAAAATGCTTGAAAGTCAGCCTTATGATCAAGATAAGCTACAAGAAGCTGTAATCTTCCAAAATGTTGGAAGACAAGCTTCTAGAATAGGATGTGCGACCATCGGTTGGAGAGGTTTGTTTCAAGCGGTGGTGAAAGAAGATGAGAAGGAGGGGGATAAATAGACTATGCCAGATAAAAATAGTCATGCAAAGTTTGATCCTACAGAAGGGAATGAAGAAAGACGTAAGGAATATGAATTCCATGACGATGTCATTCCTATAGTTGAAACACCTAAAGGAATCAATGAGGATATCGTAAGACAAATATCTCAATTGAAAGGAGAACCTGAATGGATGCTCCAATTGAGATTGAAAGGCTATAAGAACTTTGCTGAAAGACCTCAGCCTTCCTTCGGACCTAATCTCGATTTCATCAAGTTCCAAGACTATAGATACTTTACTCGTTACACTAAGGGTGTATCTAAGAGTTGGGATGATGTTCCTGAAACAATCAAGAATACTTTTAAAAAGTTGGGAATTCCAGAACAAGAGCAAAAATATTTAGCAGGAGTTAATACTCAATATGAATCTGAATCTGTCTATTCTTCCATGCTTAAAGAGGTCGACGAGAAAGGTGTAATCTTCTGTGACACCGATACTGCTTTGAAAAAATATCCTGAATTAGTAAAAAAGTATTTTGGAACAGTCATTTCTTTCAATGACAACAAGTATGCCGCTTTGAATACGGCTGTTTGGTCGGGTGGAATATTTATTTATGTACCTAAAGGTGTTCATGTAGACAAACCTCTTCAATCTTATTTTAGAATCAATAATGCTTTGTCTGGCCAGTTTGAAAGATCTTTGATCGTTGTCGATGACGATGCTTCTCTCCATTTTGTCGAAGGATGTACAGCACCTGTTTATTCCCAGGATTCATTACATGCTGCTGTGGTTGAAATCGTCGTTGGAAAACGTGCAAAATGCCGTTATACTACTATTCAAAATTGGTCTACCAATGTTGTAAATCTAGTCACCCAAAGAGCTGTTGTTGAAGAAGATGGCCTCATGGAATGGATCGATGGAAACATCGGGTCAGGAAGAAACATGAAGTATCCTTGCTGTATTTTAAAAGGTGATAGAGCTAAAGGTTCTTGTATATCTATCGCCGTAGGTGCTAAAAATCAATATCAGGATAACGGAGCTAAGATGATCCATATCGGAAAATACACATCTTCTACTACAATTTCAAAGTCTGTTGTCAAAGAAGGTGGAAAAGCTAATTTCCGTGGCTTGATAAAGATTATGCCTCAAGCATATGGTGCTAGATCACACGAGGAATGTGACACTTTGATTTTGGATGACTCTTCAGCTTCGGATACTATTCCAGACAATATATGTATGAATGATTCTGCTTATATTGAACACGAAGCGACAGTGAGTAAGATCAATGAGACTGAGTTGTTCTATCTCATGTCTAGAGGATTGTCTCAATCAGAAGCTACTAAGACTATTGTTATGGGATTTATAGAGCCTTTTGCTAAAGAATTGCCTTTGGAATATTCAGTTGAGCTAAGCCATTTGATTTCATTGGATATGGCCAAAGCAGGGAGCGTTGGATAAACTATGATTACAAATTTTGATTATGATGCCATTGTAGTCGGAGCTGGACATGCTGGAACAGAAGCTGCCCATGCTTTGGCAACTTTAGGCAAAAATACATTGATGCTTTGTCTAAACAAAAAAGTAATGGCGAATCTTCCATGCAATCCATCAATAGGTGGATCAGCTAAAGGAATTGTTGTTAGAGAGATAGATGCTTTAGGTGGAATAGAAGGAAAGTTAGCTGATAAAACTGCCCTTCAAATGAAGGTTTTGAACATGTCTAAGGGTCCTGGAGTTAGATCCTTAAGAGCTCAAGAAGATAAAGTCGATTATCCTAAAGCTGTTTTGGCCTATATGGAGCAGGTGAAGAACTTAACTATCAAAGAGGGAATGGCTGTCGATTTGATAGTCGATGATGATAAATCCATAAGAGGGGTAGTCATGGAAGATGGAAGTAGAATAACTTCTAAGGTTGTCGTTTTGACTACAGGAACTCATATGGAGTCTTTGATATTGAGAGGACATGTAGTCAAAGAAGGTGGACCTGATGGTGAGAAAGCTTCTCATGGATTATCTCAAGCTTTGAAGAATTTGGGAATCGAATTGTTGAGATTGAAGACAGGAACTCCTCCTAGAATAAAAAGAGACTCAATTGATTTCTCTAAACTAGAGCCTCAGCCTGGAACACCTGGACAATGGGCATTCTCGTATGACACCAATGAGTTCTTACCCGTCGAGAAGATGATTATGTGTTATTTGACATATACGACTCCTGAAACTCATAAGATTATCTTAGATCACCTCAAAGACTCTGCCATGTATGGAGGAGTAGTAAAAGGTGTCGGACCTAGATACTGCCCATCTATAGAAGACAAAGTTGTTAGGTTCAAAGACCATCCGAGACATATGCTTTTTGTCGAACCTGAATCTATTCATACTGATTCGATTTATCTACAGGGATTTTCAACTTCAATGCCTGTTGAATTACAAGGCCCTATGGTGCATTCACTTCCTGGATTTGAACATGCGGAGTTTTTGAAGTATGCTTATGCTATCGAATATGATGCGATTCAGCCACTTCAAGTTCAAAGAAATTTGATGATTAGAAATCATCCAGGTTTATTTATCGCAGGTCAAATATTGGGAACATCTGGATATGAGGAAGCAGCTGGAGCTGGACTTTTAGCTGGAATTAATGCTTCTTTATATATAGATAACAAGCCTTGGTTCACCCTCAGGAGAGATCAAGCTTATCTCGGTGTTATGATTGATGATTTGGTTACAAAAGGAACTAAAGAACCTTATAGACTTCTTTCATCAAGAAGCGAATATAGATTGATTACAAGATCTGATAATGCCGATGAAAGATTGATTAAAATTGGATACGATTTAGGACTTAATTCCAAAGACAGATACGATAAGTATCTTAAAAGAATGGATGAATTAAAAGTCGCTGAGCATGCACTTGATACAATTTATGTTGGTTTGAATGAAAAGACGCCTAAGTATTTAGAATCAGTTGGTGAGACTAAGCCTATCGGATCTACATCTTATAAGGAATTATTGAAAAGACCTAAGGTCACATATGAGGGACTTCAGCAATGTGAACCTAAGCTTCCAGTCTTATCTAGTGATTTAGGTGTTAAGATAGAGACTAATGTCAAGTATAAAGGCTATATCGATTTGGAAGAGAAAGATGTTGAGAAGATGCAAGCTATGGAAAGCTTGATTCTTCCACAAGATTTGGATTATTCTAAAGTTGAAGGTATTTCTTTGGAAGCTAGAGAAAAGTTGAATAAGATTAAGCCTAAGACTATAGGCGAGGCTTCTAGAATAACTAATGTTCATCCAGCTGATATCGATAGACTGCTTTTCTTGATTAGAAAGAAATAGGAGAAATTCGATATGACTCTATTTACTATAAAGAAAGCTTTTCATGAAATGAAAAACATGGGCCTTAAGAAGTTCCTTAAAACTTTTAAGTTCCAAGTCTCATATCACAATAAAAAGAAGAATAACAAATATTTGAAGAAGATTTATAAAGAGTATTATCCATATGTATCAAAGACTTATGGCGGAAAGAATAGAGAATATCCATCTCTTACAAAAGAAGAAAAGAATATGTTCTTCTTTTGGTGGGATGGAAACGATAGTCTTCCAAATAAAGCTAAGAGAAACTTGGAAAGGATGAAAGAACTCTATGGAGATACTTTCAATATCGTTTTCATAGAAAAGCATAATTTTAAAGAAATTTCTGGAATGAAGCAGATATTCATAGATGCATTTATGAAAAATCATATCTCCATACAAACATTTTCTGATATTCTTAGATTCAGTCTTATATATAAAAAAGGCGGAATATGGGTAGATTCGACGATATTTTTTACATCGAAGATAGATCTTGAATCGCAACTGGAGAAACAATCTATCTTATCTTTGGGAAATCAGGGGATGAAAGGCTGGTTCGAATTGAATGGTGAGTATTGCACTTGGAGCGATTTCTTTATCGGTGGAAGATGTAATTCTTTGATTTGTGAAGCCATGCTTGATTTATACGAGAAATATCTATCTAAGCACAAAGATATTCTTATATACTTCTTAATCGATGATTTCTTGATGCTTTTGAAATTGGCTGATGTAGAGGATGGAGCTCTTAAAAGATTATCTATTTATGAATCTAGTCCATTCTATATAGCTGATCATTTTAAAGATGAGTTATCTAAAAATAATCTGGATATGATTTATAGCGTTCCTCAAAAGATTGACAGACGTGAAAACTATGATAATAACAATCCTAATTCAATCTATAACTTAGTAGTTCTAAACGGATTGAGTTATGAGGATGCCAAAAAGCATTGCTCTATGTAGTTTTACCAAGAATCAATGCTGTTTTCTCTATTCTAACACTTGAAATTTATATACTTAGTTTATAAAATATCTTTTGCCTTTGGGAATTAGCCAAGTGGTAAGGCTCTGGTCTCTGAAACCAGCATGCAGTGGTTCGACCCCACTATTCCCAGCCAATAGATATCAATTCCGGCGATTTGCCGGATTTTTATTTATAAAATATGTTGAAAAGAGAAAGAGAAAGTTTAATAATTTTAGTTTGGTTAGGTGGTACATATGAATAGAAGCAAAATAATTGAATTATTGAATATTCGTGATATGGATGAAGATGAATTGAGAGCTAAGTCGAATTGCTCTTTAGATGAGATTAAAAAATTTTTAAATATACTTGTTTTTGAAGGCCGGATCATCAGACTTGGAGATGGTAAATATTCATTGACTGGATCTAGAATTGTTCTTTCATATGTTAAAAATAGATTTAAAGATTATGCTTACGTCACACCCTTGAAGAAAGATATGCGTGATATAAGACTAGTAGGACAAGACGCAACTAAATTATTAAAAGGAGATTGTGTCTTTGTAAGAATTGATGATGATCTTTATGAGAATAATGGTGAAGGTTCATTGATTCAAATAGTAAGACCGGTATCTTTTATTGAGGGCATTATATCTAAGGATGATGAAGGATTCTTTATCAGTTCTTTTAAGAACATCGATAGTGAAGTTAGATTCGATGTCAAAAGGACATCTATAGAATTGATAGAAGGTCAATTAGTTAGGGCGGAAATAATTGATAGAAGAGATTATATATGTGATGTAGAAGTTACTAAAGTGATATCTAAGCCAGGCGATAGAATGTTCGATTTGATGAATGCTATAGTTGAAAAAGGCGGGACATTGACATACCCTAAAGATGTGGATGAACAAGCTATAAATTTAGCTACCAACTTTACTGATACAGCTAAAGATAGACATGATTTAACCAATGAATTTATGGTGACCATAGATGGTGCATCCACTAAAGATTTCGATGACGGACTATCTATAAGAAAGACTGATTATGGTTATGATGTGGGAGTTCATATTGCAGATGTTGCAAGTTACGTTAAAGAAGGAACTCCGTTGGACTATGAGGCTAGATTGAGAGCTACATCCATGTATTTCCCAGAGACTGAAATATCGATGTTACCAACAATTCTATCCGATGATGTCTGCTCATTGAATCCAAATGTCGATAAATTGACTATAACATGTCTTTTACATTTAGACCATGATGGAATTTATAAATCTAGTGAAGTCTTTTTGTCTAAAGTCAAATCCAAAGCAAGACTCACTTATGATCAAGTCGACGAATATATAAAAGGAAAGAAAGATGAGTTTGATGGTGACCTTAAATATAATGTCGACTTGTTGTTGGAATGCTCTAGAAAAATATTGAAGAGAAAAAAGGAAAAAGGCCAACTTGTTTTTGGAAGAAACTATCCCGAATTCACATTAGATAAGGATGGAAATCCAGATACAGTTAAACCCAGACATGAATCTGAGGCTGAGAACTTAGTAGAAGTTTTTATGATTTTAGCTAATGATGAAGTCGGAAAGCTTTTAAATGACAAAGCAGTTCCTGCTTTGTTTAGGACTGAGGATGCACCTAGGTTTGATGATATGTGTCTAATTAGAGATTTCTTGGATAGATTTGGAATAGATCCTGATTTATTTCCTAAGATTATTACATCTGAAAACTTAGCTAAATACTTTGAATCGATTCCTAAATGGGCTGAAGTAATAGGAAAGTTATGTACATTAAAGATGATGAATCCTGTAGTCTATAGTAGATTGCCTGGACTTCATTTTGGATTGAATTGTAATCATTATGTTTATTTCACTTCTCCTATAAGAAGATATCCAGACCTTTTAACTCACAGATTGCTTCACGATTTCTTATTAGATAATAATGATGAAGCGGATAGAAAAGCAGTAGGAGATTATTTAGATAATCTCCCTGACTTATTATCGCAAGAAGAAAAACTTGCTAAGCAAATCATGAACAATGCTCATGATATGGAATGTGAAAGATTCATGTCTTCAAGAATGTATGACGTTATGGAAGGCGAAGTTAGAAACTTCATAGGATCGGGAATTAAAGTTTCTTTAACTAATGGAATAACTGGTCTGTTGCCGTATGATCATATCGATAATGATTATTATAAGAATCAAAGAATGTGTTTTTCAGTCTATGGTAGAAACACTGAAAGAGAAATAGTGTTGGGTGATGTGTTGAAAGTAGCTGTTGTAGATATAATTCCAGACACTCATACTTTGATATTAGGTACAGAAGAATATTTAGATGAATCTGGTGATGATATCGACGAAAACACACTCCAAAATATGAAGAAAAATGGAGTTGTTATTAGATAAATAATAAGAAGTTGTTAATTCAATAATTCTTTTATTTTCCTTTTTATATAAAACCTTAAAGGTTCATCCATAATATACAAATAAGTTCCTTTTTGACCTCTGGTCATCAAGACTTTATATGTGTTTCTAATAAGTCTGTCTATTATTATTTTATCATTAGGATCTATCCTTTGTTTGTGAGGTCTTTTAAATTCTCCAGATTTCTCTGGATGCTTTGTATAGTCGGTTTGTATTAGGCCATCCCTATAAATGAAATCATCACCGATGATTAATCCGACATAATCAAAATCCATTCCCTGAGATGTATGGATACATCCTACTTCATCGATTGATGTGGGATCGACTGCAAATTTTTTATCTTTATTCCAAATGGCGTGAAAATCGCCTATGTTTATATCTTTCTCATCGTCGGACAAATCGCTTAATTTGCTTTTTGGCATCCCCATTGTTTTCCAAGGGAAAACATCGCCTGATAATATCCTAGAATGCTTGTTTCCTGTTTTGTTCTTTTCAATTATGACATCTCGCATTTTGCATAAGTCATCGAAAACTTTAATGTCGTAATCAACCTTTTCACCAGATTTAATAAAAGGCTTGTTGTATAGAATGGATTCTAGCCAAGCTATGTATTCATCGCTGCCGTTGCATCTGAATTGAGACCTTAAGGTGTATTTAGAATTGTCATCTACAATTGCGTGTTCGGCTTTTGCAGCTGCTTTAATATTTTCGATTGTTCCATAATCCTTGATGTCGATGCTTTGATTCTCATCGATGAAAAAAACACTGTTCTTAGCTGCGTGAATAATCTCTTGGATTTGATTGTTTCCATAGAACATATATGACTGTTTTGTTTGCTTAGTGAGACGATGGGCCTCGTCGACTATTAAACAATCAAATTCGTTGAGATTTGAATCTTTATAGAATTGACCTGATCCTAAAAACAAAGATCTTAACTTCTGATAATCTGGAATATCTTTCGTTAATTTCTTTTCATATGCTTCTTTTATATAGCTTGACTTAGCTACATAGAATGTATTTATTCCTTTGTTCACAAAGGCAGATAATAATTGCAATGAAATTAATGTTTTTCCAGTTCCCATTCCACCTTTTACTATGTATACATGTTTATAAGGTGATGATAAGTTGGCTATTATATTTTTATATAGGTTTGAATATACGATTCTTTGATCATCAATTAATTCAAATTCTTTATTTCCCTCAAGGATTTTAGCTAATGAATCCGATAAATTCTTTGAAGGTTTTATCTTTCCGTCAGAGATTTCAAAGAGGATATTATTTTTTGATGGCTTTTTGATATATTTTCCAACAAACTCTGCCAACTTAAAATAATCGTTCATTATATAAGGATATGCTTTTTCAATTCCTTCTTTATAAATAGGATTATCTAATTCTTCTTTATAACATTCTCTATAGTTATGTAAAAAAGCACATGCATGAATCTCAACATTATTTTGCTCTACAAATTCATTAAAGTTTGATATTGTCGATTTGTACGAATATGCTTGCCATGATGGATGTACTTCTTCTGTGTTTCGACCATAATAATCAACGGTTACAATATCGGGCATATCAGTATGCTTTACTTTTTCCCATTGTTTTAGTTCGACAATTATTGCATGATCTTTATTTTTATCATCGGCACCAGCTATGATGAAATCTATTCTTTTACAAGTTAATGGGATTCTCATCTCTAGAGCTACTTCTGCATCTAATGGAATGTCTTGGTTGAATTTTAATGCCGTAGCAATTGCGGGTAAAGAATTATGAAATGCTCGCAATTGACTTGGACCAAAGTTCATATTTGTTTGAGCTTTAATTTTATTTTCGATTTGATCACTATCAATATCCTCATAGAATCCTTTTAGTGTTGAACTATATGCTCTCATATTTCTTTAGCTCCTTTGTGAATAATATTACGTCTTTTCTCAATCATCAAAACTGGTAATTATTATTTAGTCTATAAAACGAATGTTTTTCCTTGTTAAAATACATCTGGTGATATAAATGAGAAAAGATAGAATTGATCTTAGCTTAGCTGATATGCAAGGAAGATTATTTGAAAATTCAAGAAAATATAATTTTGATAGTGAGATTTTTATTGATGTTTTTATGAATTCTGATATAGCTAAAGATTTGGACTCTAAAATAAGTATTAAAAAACTAGCAAATGATAAGATAATCATGAAGAAGTTCTTGGAAAGTAGTAAAAAGAAGCTAAGCACTATAGGGTATAGTTTTGATGAAGAAATCTTATATTGGATCGGTTATGTATATAGATATTGGAATATTTTAACTGGTGAATCTAGCAAAGATATTTATAAGAAAGGTCAAGTAAGACTTACGGAAGAAAAATATGATGAATATCATCTTGTGGATATAGAAGACGTAATTGACATTTTAAGAAAGTAATATTTTTGTGATGATTAGAGCAACTATAAAATCCACTGTTTTTATCAAATTCAAGAATTAATTATTTATTGTATCTAAGACTTGTTTATGTCTAATATGTTGTGCGTCTATAATCTGTTTAAGTTTATGGATACGTAAAAAAAGGAGATAAAACTCAATATTTTGAGTATTATGCGTTCTGATAGTTCTAAATATTCGATTTTGTGGTATAAAAAGTAGCAAATTTTCATAATAAAGGTGGTAATAGCATGTGTACAGAGGATATTATTCAATCTGAAATAGATAAATTCTTGGAAAAGAAAGAAATTAGTGTTCCCAAAAAGAAGAATGATTTCATTGATTATAGAAGTGAAGATTCAACGCAAGGCGTCCCACCCCATTTATGTGTCAGATTTTCAACTCCTGAAATCGATGCAATAAATAAGAATTATCCTGCTCAAGATAAAAAGGTTATTGGAAAGTTTAGATTTAGATATTTCTGTCTTTTCGAGCTTTATACATTTGATACACATGACGAGCAGTCCCATGAAGGATACACGATAGATTTAACCTTCCCTATTCCTGATGAGGATGATGCATTAACACCTATTAGAACTGAAGCATTTAATAGGATTAAAAAAGTATTCGTTGATAGACCCTGGGCAAGACCATATAGTGGAGCAAATTGGCATCACCTTAGAGTATTCGAAGTTTCAGAGAAATCGATGAAAGAAGATCCTAGAAGTTTCGAAGTAGCCTTAAGAGAATTCTTGGATAAAGGAATCCAAACAGCAATCGATTTGTCAAAGAAGTTAAATTGATTAGACAAGACCTTCTGGGAAAGGTCTTTTTATTTACTCGTTTCATGAGAAAGTTAATTAATTATAACAACCTAAATAGAAAAACACTTTTATCATATACAATTGAATTTTGATAAGAGGTTGAACATATGAATAACGATGCCGATATAAAGATGAGTTGGTTGGATAGGAAAAAAGAAGAATATAAGGAAGACTTTAAGCAAACATTTTTAAGTTTACCTCCTAAGAAAGTTGCGATGAACTTGATTCTGATATTTTTAGGAAGTGTATTGCTAGCTTTTGCAACATCATTCTTTCTAATTCCCGGAAATATTGTTATGGGTGGAAATTCAGGAATAGCTTTGACTATTATGGAAATAATAAAGAGATCGACAAACAATAACTATCCGTCTTGGATAGATACTGATTTTATTATTCTATTGTTGACCATTTTCTTTTTTATTTTAGCCTTTATCCTATTGGGATTTTCATCTTTGATCAAGAATAGTATTTCAGCTATTACTTACCCATCTTTTGTCTTTATATTTACAGCCATTAGAAATGTCGAATCATTTCATTATTTGAGAATAGAAGAATACATGTCTTCATATCCTAATCCCGTTATAGGAAGTGGATATGATCCTTTAGCTGTAAGCATTGTTGCAGCAGTATTTGGCGGTGTTTTTATGGGGTTGGCAACTTCTTTAGCCTTTAAAGGAGGTGGAAGTGCTGGTGGAACTACGTGTCTCATGGTTTATTTTAGTAAACACACAAAGATGAAGGCTCATACTGTTTCGATTATCATCGATATAATCATAATTGCAGCTGGTATGTTTGCTTACATGGATATCATCACTTCTTTGATAGGCATAATGTCTGCTGTTATATGCTCTCAAATCATAGCGAAGGTGTTTGTCGGTGGATCACAAGTATTGCATGCAGAAATCGTATCTTCTCATTGGGAAAACATATCCCATGCTATTCATACTAAGATGAGAAGAGGAACTACTATTTATACAGCGCAAGGTGGATATACAGGTGTTGAAAGGAAAGTTGTATATGCATCTTTCACTAAAGAAGAGTATCAAGATTTCTTAAAGATTGTAAACGACGAAGATCCATCAGCTTTTATCACTATCACTAATGTTTATGATGTTTCTGGTGGTTATGGATTTGCTAAGAAACGAAATAAAAATATTAAAGAAGAGCCAAAGCTTCTTGATACTAAAGAGAAAATAGAAGAAAATAAAGATGACAAGAAAGAGTGAGGATTTAAAATGGAAAAATTATTCTTGGATGCATTTGATGGCGAGAAGATTCCAGTAACTTTCTTCCCTTGCGATAATCCTAAAGGATTATTTCAAATTATTCATGGGTCTTTGGAGCATAAGCAAAGATATTATGATTTCTGTGAATTCTTAAACAAAAATGGATATGCGGTAATTATTTCTGATTTAAGAGGGCATGGCGAATATGTCAACGAGAAATATCCTCGTGGTCATTTCATCAATCTTGATGAATTGATCGATGATGCCGTAGTGGTGACCCATTTCATCAAGAGCAAATATCCAGGTAAGGATTTGACTTTGTTTGGACATTCTTTAGGAAGCCAATTAGCTAGAGTATATCTAGAAAAGCATGATGATGAGATTAAGAATCTCATATTGACTGGGACTGTTGAATATGAGCATTTCGCTTGGCTCGGTGATTTTATGTGTGATGTAGTAGCTTTCTTTAAAGGCGGATACACTAAAAAATCCAAACTATTAAAAAATGCTAGCGGTCTGGCAAAAGATGAGAAACTTTGGCTTTCTTATAGTCAAGAAAACATTAGAAAGAAAAATGCTGATGAGCTTTTTGCAGATGAGTTTACCATTGGTGGATATAAAGTGCTAATCAAATCTAATAATGAAATTAGAAAGATCAAACATTATCAATGCAAGAATCCTGAATTAAGAATCAGATCTTTCAATGGAGATGGCGATTTCTTGACTGGATATGATAAGGGTTTAACTAAATCGATGAATTACCTCAAAAAGATAGGATATAAAGACGTCGAATATAAGAGATATGATCATATGCTTCATGAGATATTAAATGAAGACAATCATCAAATTGTATATGATGATATCCTTAAATTCATCGAAAGCAAATAAAAATTTAAATACTAAATAACTGCTGAGAAACTCCAATTCTTGGAGTTATCGGCATTTTTCTTTTTTGATGTATTGACAAATATAATAGCTAGTTTTAGTCTATTAATAGTTGATTAATCAACTATTTAAGGAGTAGTCTATGGATGAAAGATATCGTTATATAACTAAGATTAGTAGAAATCTGAATTTGTATAAGAGAAAGAACAAAGAAATGGATGACTTTTCATCTTCTGAAGAAATGTCTTTGCATTTGATAAGACATAACAAAGGCATATCTCAGGAAAGACTATCAAAGTTGTTAGGATTAGATAAAGCATTGATAACTAGAATAGTAAAGAAATTGATAGATCAAGGTTTGGTCGATAGAAAGAGAAGCCAAAAAGACAAAAGGGTATATGAACTTTATCCAACTGATAAAGCTGAGTCGTTTAAAAAGGATATCGTCGATTTAGAAGACAACTATTATCGATCAGTCTTCTCTGTTTTTAGCGATGAAGAAAAAGAACAATTTTTATCTTTATTGACAAAAGTATATACAAAATCAAAACAGATTAGAAAGCAAGGAAAATGAAACACTATAATAAAATTAGATATTATTTCTATTATCTTTGGGGGATACTAGTTCCTTTAACCATCACTGGAATTCTTTATGATTCATTGATGAGTTTTATCCCTAGGATAGAGGGAGATGCTATCAATAGCATCAAACAACAAAATACTGATTTGATTATCAAATCATCATTGATATTTTTAGGCTTGACAATTTTTGTTCAAATAAACAGATTTTTGAAAAGATATCTGGTTAGAGTATTTTCAAATAAGATGAATTATTTGATGAGAAATAAATGCTTCAATAATATGTTGAGTTTGGATATGGTCTTTTATGAGCAAAATAAAGTTGGAGATATCTTGAATAAGAATACGACTGATATTTCTGATACTTGTGAAAGTATCAGAAAATTGACTACAGAGATATTTGATACAGTGATATTGATGATCGGATATATAGTTTCTTATTTTTTGTTAGATTATAGAATTGCCCTTATGAGTCTTCCTTTTGTTCTCATATCTATAATTATTTCTTTGCTTCTAAAGAAGAAAGTATATATGACTACAAAAGATTACAAAGAGTATTCATCTAAGTTTAAAGATAGTACTTTGAATATGTTGAAGAATGAGAATTATTTTAGAGGAATGGGAGTAAATGAGAAATATATAGATCAATATTCTAAAGAAGTCGACATATTAGCTAAAAAGAATGTGAAGAACTTAGTTTATAAAGCTAGTATGGAATCTATATATTTATCAATTGGATTTATAGGATTGTTCTTTGTCTTATACTTTGGCTTAAATAATGTCATCGATGGAACTTATGATATAGGAACATTCACAACTATTCTTACAACTTTTGTTTTGATAGCCAATAAAGGATCAAAGGTTGGAAAATCTTTCAATGCATATCAAGGGCTTAAAGTTACCTGGAAACGTATTAAGCCTTTCCTAGAAGATGATATAGAAAAAGAAGAAGAATATCAGTTTAATTCTGATGGATTATCTTTAATCGATTTCTCATATTCTTATGATGATTTTAAAACTCCAACTATAACTTATAGTTTTAATAAAGATGAAAAGATTGGAATTGTAGGTAGAGTGCATACAGGAAAATCAACTCTCTTAAAGTCTTTAACTGGTCTATATGAATATGATGGGGAAGCAAAACTAAATGGAATAGATTTAAAAGATTTATTTAAATCTAAAAATCAAGTTATTTCTTATTGCCCTTCTAAAGAATCTTTATTCAAAGATTCTATTGCTAATAACATTGAATTGGGTAGAGATGGGAATATAAAAGAAGCCTTGAATTCAGCTTGTCTTACAGATTCTCAATTAGATATCAATACTGAGATCAATCCGACAATGGTGAATATCAGTGGTGGTCAAAAGCAAAGATTGATGTTAGCTAGAAGCTTGTATCATCAATCTAATATGTATTTACTCGATAATCCATTTTCTTCTTTGGAAAGATCGATGTCTGAATTTATTTCGAATCGAGTATTAGATATGAACGGATTGTTTTTCATTGTTACCAATGATGAAAATATTTTGAAGAAACTGGATAGAATCATTTATTTGAATGATGGAATAGCAAAGATAGATACATACTTTAATCTATTGAAAGATGATTCGTTTAAATCTTTGGTGGAAGGGTGATTATGATAAAGAAATTACTTTGGGAATATATTAAGCAAAATAAAATAAAATCAATTTTATGTATTCTTGCTTTAGTTGTTTCGATTCTTCTGTCTTTGACTCCAGCTCAGTTGATTAGAATAATAACTGATGATTATTTAGATAGGAATAACATGGCTGTCTTAGTTATTCTTATTTGTGTTTATGTCTTATCTTATGTTTTATATGGATTATCTAATTTCTTAAAGAATTATCTGCTTCTTTCTTTTTCACAATATTATTTTGCATATGTTAGAAAGGCTATGATAAATCATTATTCCAGGATTGATTACAGGCTTTTAACTGATGTAGATATAGGAACATATGAAGGATATTTTGGAAATGATTTGAATTCGTTAAATAGTCTTTTTGAAGATGGAATAATAGATATGATCAGCGATTTGTTTAAGATGGTTGGAATATTAATATCGCTTTATATTTATAGCTATATATTTGGTCTGATAGTCACTGCCGTTTTACCTTTGATAATATTGATGACTTTATTCTTTCAAAGAAAGATGTTAAAAGCACAAAAGAAAGTTAAATCTTGTGATGGAAATGCTAATGAAATTCTATTTGAATCTATAGAGAATATAGAACAAATAAAAATAAATAAAGCATATAAATATTCTAAAAATAGATATGAGACTATTTTAAATACTAATTATAAGGAAAGCCAAAAATCTTATTTCTATGATGCAATATTTTCACCGATAATGCAGATGATTAGATGTATTTTGATTGCAACTATAATCTTAGTTTCAGGTTTAAAACCTGACATATTTAATATGACTGTTGGAATGATCATCTCATCGTTGAGTTTGATAAGTGATTTGTTTTCTCCAATTGAAAACATAGGAATGGAAATACAAACCATTCAACAATCCATCGCTTCATATCAAAGATTAAATAAGTTCTTTGAATATCCTGAAGTCTTGAATAATAACGATGAAATAAAAGGATATAGTATTGAAATTAAATCATGCAGTTTTAAATATGAAGATAAAGATGTTTTATCTAATTTTAATCTTGATATAAAAGAAAAAGATAAGATTTTATTAAAAGGTGAAAGTGGAAAAGGAAAATCGACTTTAATGAAACTTGTTCTTGGCTTGTTAAAGCCGAATGAAGGTGATGTAACAATAGGAGGAAAACCATCATTCTTATTGAATGAAGAAGAAAGAAATAGATTGTTTTCTATCGTTTATCAGGATCCATTCTTCAATGGTGGAACCATTTATGAAGAAATGACTTTATTAAATGATTCGATTTCAAAAGAATCAGTATTCGACGCTTTAAATAAAGTGGGATTATCGAAGATAAAAGACATAGATATAAAATTAAATCCTAATGAATATTCTTCTGGAGAACTTCAATTATTTAATATAGCAAGGATATTATTGAAAGATTCATCAATCATCTGTTTGGACGAAATGAATTCTAAAATAGATTCAATTACAAATAAACAAATAATTAGCCTGATTAATAATTTGTTTAAAGATAAGACTATTATTTCTATAAATCATTTTGGAGAGAGCATAAACAATGTTAAGATTGTTGAATTATAAGTAATGGCCCTTCTTTAATTATGCAATCGGCTATATTACAATCCTACGAAAGATGGCATTAATTTATGAATAACTCAATACAAAAATTAATAAAATAAAATTTGATTATAAAGAATCAATTATTAGGGTAATCGTTCAATCATTGACGTTTAAAACTTATAAATCCTTATATAAAAATAGCCGCAAAGGCCCTATGAATCGTTTTCAAGTGTATCAAAGTTCGTGGGTTCGAACCAACGGTAGGAATTGAACCCGCGCAAAAACAAAAAAAGTTTGATGCATTTTATTGTATCAAACTAATGCTTTTTTAATGGTGGAGCTGAGGGGAATCGAACCCCTGTCCAAATGAGGCCCCGCTTCAAGCACTACAGCTTAGGCTGACTTGTCAGTCGAATCTCATGGTGTCAGTCGACCAAGGAAACTCGACTCCCTGTCTTTGTGTCTGTCTTTCTACTGGCAAGAAAAAGTATAAAGATAAGGTGAATCTGTTTACGCGTACAAGAAGAAAACTCACCGAGTTCTTCAAGACACGTCCGTGGCCTAGGAACTAATGCCTAGGCAAAACTGGTAACTAATTCTAGATTAGTAAGCAGCAGCCATTTGGAAAGAGGGCTGACGGAAGAATGACACGTTTTTCTTGGCACTTGTGTTTGTGTAAGGTCATTAGGTGACCAATCCGCTGCTCTTAAAGTTCCTCCTCACCTGTCGAGACCTAGACAGCCCCAATGTGAAACGAAACTTCACATATATTATTATACGTCTATTATAGAAAAAGTAAAAATCAAAAAAAGAAAAGCGAGGCTTAGCCTCGCTAATCTTAGTTATTCTAATTATTAGATAACTTCTCTTTTTCTAAAGAAAGGAACAGCTATTTCGTGTACGATCAGAGGAACAATTCCTAAAGCGGCACAGATCATCCAGTTGTACCACTCAAGTCCGTTGCTATGACCGAGGAAGATATCGGTAAGTCCAGGAACTTCAGTGACCAATATTTGAAGAATCAATCCGAATCCAAAGGCTACGATGAAGAACCAGTTAGTTCCCTTGAATACATGGATGAATGACTTCTTGATATTGCTCATTCCAATCATATGGAAGAGTTCTGCAAGACCTAAGGTAGTGAAAGCCATAGTACGTGCATCCTCAAAGCAAGATATAGCATGTATTGCTTCTCCAATATCTAATTCAGTGCCGGCGTTGCCTCTAGCATACATCGGGTTGGCATTGAGGAATATCTCCATAGATTTAATTCCATCAGCTGATAAGATGGAATTCAAATTTGTGCCATTATTCAATGCATTATATACATCGTTCCAATTAGCATAAGTAGATTTATTTCTACCGGCGATTAAAACTTCTTTTAAGCTTTCCGAAGCCATCATTTGACTCCAAGTCAAATGATAGTCAGGGTTAGTCATTCCATAGATGACAGGAATGAGGAAGGCTGCGAAGACGATGATGAAGATGATGAAACCATAGAACATATTGAATTTGAATCCACCATGAGCAAAAATTCCATCTTTTGGATTTCTAGGAGCATTGTTCATGATATCAGGATCCTTGTCATCACGTCCTAAGGCGATGGCGGGTAGTGAATCTGTAATCAAGTTGATCCAAAGCAACTGCATAGCGGTCATAGGAGCTATGATGTTTGCACATGTAGCTAAGAACATGACCAAGATTTCAGCAAAGTTGGATGAAAGCAAGAAGAAGATAGTCTTTTTGATGTTTGAATAAATACCACGACCTTCTTCTACAGCTTTTTCAATAGAAGCGAAGTTATCATCGGCTAAGACGATATCAGCAGCAGATTTTGCAACATCAGTTCCGGTGATTCCCATAGCGATTCCGACATCTGCGGCTTTTAATGAAGGAGCATCGTTAACACCATCACCTGTCATTGCAGCGATTCCACCGTTAGCTTTGATAGCCTTGACGATTTCGACTTTGTTTTCAGGTGAAACACGAGCAAATATTCTCTTGGTCTTGACCAACTCTTGAAGCTGTTCAGGAGTGCATTTATCTATTTCAGCACCGGTCATAGTTTGCTCAGGAGAAGTAGCAATTCCTAATTCTCTTCCGATGGCTAATGCAGTATCGGCATGGTCACCAGTGATCATAACTGTAGTAATTCCAGCACGATGTAGCTTTTCAACGGCAGGCTTAGCCTCCAAACGAGGAGGATCAATCATTGCGACCATTCCGACATAGATGAGGTTATCCTCATTTATTTTCTCACCATTATGGATTGCAAAGGCTAATACACGGAATGCTTGTTGTGCTAATTCTTTAGCGGCATTGTTGATATTAGCTATATCACCATCGGTGATATCTCTGACTTCACCATTGATTAAGATTCTATTAGCATGAGAGAGAATTGAATCCAAAGCACCTTTGGTGAAGATGATGGTTCCATCAGCTTCACTGTTTTTGAATTCATATTTCTTCAAAGTGGCATTCTCAGGAATGTCTTTGATGACATGCATAGTAGACATCATCTTTCTGACTGAATCGAAAGGCATCTCGTCAATTCTGGGAAGAGAAGACTTCTCAGTCTCCTCTTTTTCAATATTGAATAGATGTGCAAAATCCAATAAGGCGATTTCTGTAGGATCTCCGTATCTATCTCCATTGATAGAAGCATTGGAGTCTAACATCATTCCTTTGGTGACTAATTCGAATTCTTCACTATGGATATCAACTTTATCAGCATCGATGATTTGATTGTTGGCGTAGACCTTTTTGATGGTCATACGATTTTGAGTTAAGGTTCCAGTCTTATCAGAGCAAACATAAGTGACAGCACCTAAAGTTTCGACAGAAGGCAACTTTCTTACGATGGCGTTGACTTTGACCATCTTGGACATACCCATGGCCAAGACGATAGTGACGACTGCAGGTAAACCTTCAGGAACAGCTGCGACAGCCAAAGCGATAGCAGCAGTGAACAAGTTGATGATATCTTCAGGCTTGAATGTTCCATTCATGAAAGAAGGAATCAACCAGAGCAATCCAACGATGAACATTGCGACGACGATTCCGATACAAATGAATCCGAGAATCTTTCCTAATTCAGCAAGCTTCTTTTGCAATGGAGTTTCTTCATTGTTCTCTTGAAGCATGGAAGCAATCTTACCTATTTGGGTATTCATTCCAGTACCCACGACTATTCCTTCTCCACGTCCGTAAGAAATAGGACATGAAGAGTGAGCGATGTTGGATTCATCTCCGACAGCATGATCGCCTTTTAATAAGGCATTGCAGTCTTTCTCTGATGGAACGGATTCACCTGTCAAAGAGGCTTCATCAGATTTTAAGTTGACTGATGTTGTCAAACGAACATCTGCAGGAGTAATGGTTCCTTCTTCGAGGATAACGACATCACCCAATGCTACTTCAGTAGCCTTTACAGTCTTCAATTTTCCATCACGTCTAACTGTACATGAAGGTGAAGACATCTTTTTTAAGGCTTCGAGGGATTGAGCAGCTTTAGCTTCTTGGGCAGTTCCGATTACAGCATTCAAGATGACGATAGCTAGAATGACTGCAACTTCTGCCCAGTCGGCTACTTCATTTCCATTGATGATTGCAATCACTGCATCGATGACAGCTGCAACTAAGAGAATCAAGACCAATGGGTCTTTGAATTCTCCTAAGAACATTTGCATTACGGTCTCTTTTTTAGCTTCTATTAGCTTGTTAGGACCATAAGCGTTCAAACGTTTTTGAGCTTCATTTTCAGTCAATCCAATTTCGGGATTAACTTCGAACTTAGCTTTGACATCTTCGATGGTTTCTTGTGAAGCATCGAATCCATCTAAAAACTTCTTTTCAACGAGAGACTTTTGATAGTTTGGGTCTTTTTGAAGAGCTTTTTCTTCTTTGGCCTTCTCTTTCATCAATTTCTCGGAAGATTTAGATTGTTCTTTTTCTTCCATATGTTCTTCCTTTCAATCAAGATTTCAATCTTGACGCACAAAATATTATAAATGAGATATATAAAAACTACTTATGGAATCTCTTTCAAACCAAAGAAAAAAGAATGGATTTTATAGTCATTTTTTACTACAAAATCCATTCGAAATTTTAATAAACTAAAGTCGGCAAAAAGTAAAAAATATCGTTTTTATTTCAAATATTTTCTCAAGATATCTTCAGCAATCAAAACACCGCTGGCTGAAGCTTGAGCAAGACCTCTTGTAATACCAGCTCCATCACCACCACAATAAAGATTGGATATCTTCTTTGTCTCTAAGTTATTGTTTACTTCTGGTCTATCGGAATAGAACTTAGCTTCAACACCATACAGAAGAGTATGTTCATTTGCGATGCCAGGCGTTACATAGTTCAAAGCTTCGATCATCTCTATAATTGACTTTAAAGTCTTGTATGGCATGCAAAGAGACAAGTCTCCAGGTACTGCATCCTTCAAAGTAGGCTCGACAAAGCCTTCTTTGATTCTCTTAGGTGTGCTTCTCCTGCCGTTCTTTAAATCACCATATCTTTGAAGTATGACTTTTCCACAAGCTAATCTATTAGCTAAGCTTGCAACGTCTTTGGCAAATTGGTTAGGATCCTTGAAAGGTTCGCTGAATTCATGAGAGACCAATAAGGCAAAGTTTGTGTTTTGACTTCCTAATTTTGGATTGGCATAGGAATGGCCATTAGCTAAAATGACACCATCCTCATTTTCCATGACGACATGACCAGAAGGGTTAGAACAGAATGTTCTTACGATGGTTCCTTGGGTTGTGTGGAACAAGAATTTTCCTTCATAAAGATTCTTGTTGATATCCTGCATTACGACATTAGTAGTTTCGACTCTAACTCCTATATCGACTCTATTGTTCAAAGTTCTAACACCGTGATTATTGAGCATCTGTGAGAGGAATGTAGCTCCTTCTCTACCTACACCCATAATGACATTCTTTCCTTCAATTTTAGAGTTGTCTTCTAAGATAACACCCTGAATTTCGTCTTTGTCATTTACTTCTATATCAGTTACTTTGACTTCGAATTTGAATTCGACACCTTTGCTTTCAAGATATTTCCTAATCTCAGTTAATATATGGTAATTTCCATCAGTTCCTAAATGTCTCACTGATGCTCTGAGCAATAAAAGTCCAGCTCCGATTGCACGTTGCTCGATCAATCTGACTTCATCAGTATAAGGATTTGTTATATCTTTTGTAGCACCAAATCCTAAATTGACTTCATCACAATAATTGATGAGAGATAGAACTTCGTTATCTCCGATATAATCTCCTAACCAACCTCCGAATTGAGTGGTTACATTAAATTTTCCATCAGAAAAAGCACCAGCACCACCAAATCCTCTAGTGATGTCATATTTGTCTATTTTCTTTCTAGGCTTTGATTGATCTCTTTTGACTCCAGGAACAGGTCTATCAAAGATATCTTCTCCTTGGTCTAAAACGATGATCTTTAAATTTGAATCTTCACTAATCAACTTATAAGCTGCCATGTATCCACATGGACCAGCTCCGACTATTACTACATCATATGATGACATAAAAAAGTATCCCTTTAATAAATTATAAAACTAAATCATCATTTATTCTTTTTGTTTTTTAGAGATACTTTATAAACCTAATAAGTTTGATATCTTTTCAGTTCTTCAAATGAGAGTTTCTTGTCTCTTCTTCTAGTCTTTTCATTAATTGTTTCATGACATATTATCATCAGAGCAGCAAATCCAATCATGAAATAAGGAAGAATAGAATAATTATCTCCTATCGATCTTGCTATCAAGCCGATAAGAGGTGGCATAGATAGATTTCCGACATATGCTGAAGCCATTTCTAATCCCATCGCACTTTGTGATCCAGCTTTAGAAAATCTATATGGTGTAGATCTTATAATTGCTGGATAAATAGGTGCACATCCTAATCCTACAATTACAAATCCGACCATTGGAATGTATTTATTTACTTGAATCAGAGTTAAAACAATTCCTAATAGAATTATGGACTCTCCCATTCTTATCATCTGTTTCTCATTCATCTTCAACGATAGAGGACCACAAATCAATCTTCCTACTGTTATTCCTATATAGAATGTCGAAGTCAACATAGCAGCTTCATCAGTTGTCGAACCCATATTTTTATTGAAGAAGCTTCCAACCCAAAGACCTGTAGAAGATTCTAAAGCACAGTAACAGAAGAATCCTATGACTGTTAAATAGAAGATAGGATCTTTCAATATTGTTGTCGATCTTTTTATTGCTTCTTCAGCTTCTTCTTTCTTCTCTTTTTCAGTTTCATCCTTCTTATTCTTTTCCATCACTTTGTTCCATAATGGTAAAGTTGCAAACAAGAGTATCGATATACCTAATTGAATACATGCTATGGTTAGAACACCATAATTCCATCCTCTGGATTGATTATTCGCATCTATGAAAGCTCCTATGATTAAAGGACCTATAGAAGCTCCTATCCCCCAAAATGCGTGGAGCCAATTCATATGAATAGCTTTGTAATGTAAAGCTACATAGTTGTTTAAGGCTGAGTCTATAGCTCCCGCCCCTAACCCTAATGGAATTGTAATCAAGAAGAAGGCCCAACCATATCCTTCTTTAACAAAGGAGAATAATAATAGAGCAATAGCAGTGAGAACTACTGATACAGATACGACTATTTTAGTCGAAAACTTTCTTATCAAATACGATGAACATAATGAGGATATGATAGTACATATAGACACTACTATTCCTATATATCCGGCTAAATCAGATGGAAGGTTTAAATTATCAGCTATAGCTGGGAATGAACTTCCAAGCATTGAATCTGGTAATCCTAATGAAATGAAAGTGATATAGATAATTATTAAAAGTAAAGTAGCCATATTATTAGATCCTCTATCAAAGCTACTCGATTTTAGATTATCTCCATATTTTTTGAAACAAAAATTATAATAATGAATATATAATTAGTGCGGTAAAAGTAAAAATTTTCCAATAAAATCAAAGGATTAGTTTTTTCTATGGGAATGCGTTTAGATAAATATTTAAAAGTAAGCCATTTAATTAAAAGAAGAACGATGGCGAAGGATTATATCGATGCTGGTTATGTAAAGGTAAATGGCAAAGTAGCCAAACCTTCCACCGATATTAAGATAGGTGATGAGATTGAGATCTCATCTACTAGTGGTGAAGTTACCAAAGTGACAGTTATGATGACAAAGAGCTTTTGCAACTTGTCTGATGCAGCTTCTATGTATAAATTCCCAGATGATTTAGGAAGCGGTAATGGAAAAAAGTAACTTCTCATTTGATAAAAGAGTCGAGTCTTTAGGATTGAAGAAATCCGATAAAGTTTTGATTGCCTACTCTGGTGGTGGTGACTCGACGTTTTTGTTGATGCAAGCTTTAAATTATTTTTATGATGGTAATATTTATGTTGCTTATGTAGATTACCACGATTCTGAGTACACACCTGAAGAAGAAAAGATTGTTTTAGATTTTATTAGGGACAAAAACATACAATTCTTTAGAAAAGATGTGTATTTATCGTGGAAAGAATCTAATTTTGAAGCCAGAGCTAGGGATATAAGATATAAGTTTTTTAAAGATATAGTATTAAAAGAAAACCTTAAAGGAGTGTTGGTAGCTCATCATGCTAATGATGATGCTGAAACATATCTTTTTCAAAAGAGTAGAGGATCTATAACAGATGAATTGGGATTGAAATCTATATCTATTCTTTATGGAATAAGTGTTTATAGGCCACTTCTTCCAATAAAAAAATCAGATATTATTAAATATTTAAATGATAATGACATCATTTATTTTGATGATCCTACAAACAAGAACTGGAATAGATCTAGAGATAGATTGAGAATGAGTGTTTTATCTTCTGATGATAATGTAGATAAAACATTAGAGCAAAGAAATAGAGATTCAATCAAGAATGACGAAGAGATAGAAAAAGCTAATGAGTTTTTAAACAAGAATAGATATGAATTTAAAGAATATAGAAAATTATCTATCAATATACAAAGAAGATTTCTTTATAAAACAATACAAATTTTAATAGGCAAAGAAGACAATGATATGGTCGTATCAACGATGAATATTTGCTTTGAATTTTTAAAATCAAATAGAACTGAATCCTTGAAATTAAATGATGAATTATATTTATATAAGGATAAAGATGAATTTTATTTCGGATCACCTATAGAATTAAATGATAGTTATTCGTTTGAAATCGATAGACCTGGAATCTATGATTTCAATTCAATTCATTTGGATTTATCTAATCCATCTTTATATAAAATAAATAAATTTCCAGTATTTATAAAAGCAGTTAAAAAAGGCGATATGATTTCTACTGATTTAGAGTGTAAAGACGGTTGGCTATGTATGAAAAAACATGGAGTGCCAACATATTTGAGAGGATTTTATCCAGCTTTATATAATAAAGAAGGCAATATCATTTATCTTCCTTTTTATGGAGACGATAAATTCTATATTAACGTATCTAGAATTTATACGAAGCAAAAGTATTGATATCGTTAATATATTTTCTATTTCTTTGACCGAAATAGAATAAATCTATTGCTGCTAGTACTAATAATCCAGTGGCACCTATAAAGAATCCAAATATCGTTATTCTAAATGATTTAGTTCCTTCGTAGTGAACTTTAATGTCATACTCACCTTCGGGTACTTTAAATGCTACTAATCCGTCCACATATTCAGGTGTTGTTTCTGAATTCAAAGAAAAATTATTTTCATCTTTGACTATATCTACGACATATCCATCATAATAGAGCTGTGGGATTTGAATAAAAGCTTCTTCAGTCGAGATGATGACATGAAAATCGGCTTCTGGTGTTTTAACTCTAGTAACTTTTAATTCACCCGATCCTTCAAGAAATACAGGTTGGATGTATTCATCTATTCCATGCCTAGGCTTTCCACTCCTTAATGAACTGTGTACTTTGTAATACAAAGAATTTGAATACTTACCTGGCTTATAACTTGAATCGTTGAATACTTTGGGTAGGTATTCATCTTGAGCACCTAAAGCCCAAACTTTCATCACTCCATCATATTCCATACTATCGTTTTGCCAAATAGAATCAGGCTGATAGACATACACGTTTCTTTTCTCTGGCAAAGCCTGGCTTACGCCGATCAGCAGCGCTGCACCAGCGATTGCAACAGGTGTTACAGCAGGTACTTTCTTTAGATAACGTAACAATACACCAACTAAGAAGAAACACATGAAATAGAATAATGACCATACGCGCCAAGCAAACTGTGCATTGTACATAATCGATGGAAGGATTGACCATACTTCTGGAACATAGAGAAGCAATCCTAATAATACTATCGATATGATGGCATAATACAAATCAATATCTTTAAATAATTTGATTGGCTTTGTTTCATCATCCACAATTAAATTTCTTCTTCCGCCTGTGACTTTGTAGTAAGCAAAGGTGACATAGAAAACAAACATAGCAATACCCATTTCAAAAGGCTGGTAGACAAGATTTGAAACTAAAACTAATACAAAAAATTCAATCAATAGTGTTGATTTCTTATTCAAGAATGTTAAATCTAATAGCTCGTCAGCTGTGATAACTAATCCTATTGCAAATAGATAGAATGCTATTGAATACTCGTATGAATCGACAGTTTCTAATGGATTCCATAGGTTGTAATATAGTTGACTTGAGATCCAATCCAAGTGAAGAAGTCCACTGAATGAATTTGTTGAGGCTATGCTATCTTGAATATGTTTTAAGTTTGTCCACATTACTTCATCATCGCAGACTATGTATAAGTCACTTTTGGTAGCTTCTAACATAGGGAGCAAATAAGGAAGTACGAATAAGACTATTAAAACTATAGATACGCATGCATAAATATCTTTTTTCCAATCTTTAATAAAGAAATAAAGTTTCTTTATGTTGAACAACATATAAAGTATTGCAAATAAGCAAGTCACTAATGCTGTGAAAGGATGAGAAAGAACGATTCCAGTAACACCTACTATAGTGGATATGTAGTGCCAAATTCTTATTTCTTTTTCGTTTAATAGACTATAGACACCATAGAATATTACAGGTATCAACGATATCGCAATCGATTCAGAGAATGCACACCTACATATCATGCAAAAGATTCGATATGGATGGAAGATATAGGCTATTCCTAAAATGAGTCCGCCTATATTGCTCTTAGTCATTCTTTTACCTAATGCATAAGAATAAAAACCACTGATTGCAATGAATATGATATCTGTAGTTTTCATAGCTACTACAGCTGTCATTCCTATGTTGTGAAATAAGTACATCAATTCGCCAGCAAATAAATGCGGTAAAGGAGCATAGAACATATGTGCATTGTATGCTACATTTCCCATTGCTATCGTATTTGGACCGAATGGGTTCAAACCATTGATTGCGGCATTGTAAACGTCATAAATTTCAGATAGATGGAAATGTATGTCATCACCATTTGGCATTCCATTGTTAAAGAAAACATAACTTATAGCGAAGATACATCCTATAAGGACGATACAACTTATTATCTCCTTGCTTACTTTCTTAGTAATGGTCTCTATTTTATTCATAATGATTTGATTGTACTATTTTTATGTAAAAAAAGGAAATTGAAACGAGATACAAGGAAGGATTCGAGTTGTCTAAGATTTCATTATTAGAAGAGCTGCTTCTTATGTAGACATCACTTTTACGTCTTTAAAGTTCGCTTTATCAGCCAAAGACTTTCATATTAATGATCAATCCTTTGCAATTAATTACAATCTTTTAAAGTATTATCAATTAGCTGAATTGCTTTCTAATAGGAACAATCTTCATATTATTTTTGCCAAGTCTTGTGAAAAAGATAATAGCTCTATGTTTGAAAAAATGATTTCTGTGGGATTATAGATAAACAAAAAAAGGGGCTG
>ULON01003841.1_pt1 | contig 24499 bp, 22 predicted proteins | sample 1952571 | NCBI WGS metagenome assembly ULON01 (sample SAMEA4835603, study PRJEB28245) | human gut metagenome | biome: gut microbiome; material: fecal sample | place: Denmark | collected 2008
CGTGTCGGGCGACGTGTTTCATTATTGCAGTCCTTCGGCAGCCGCCCAGCGGTTGTACACAGATGCGCTGGTGGAATTTCATGAAACCTGTCCCGCTATGCAGATTATCATCACGGCAGGCAATCACGACAGCAGTTCCAAGCTGGAAATCAACCGGAATCTGTGGAAGTATGCTGGAGTCACCGTGGTGGGTTCTATCCGAAGAGACGAAGCCGGCCAGGTAGACTTGGAACGTCATATCGTGGAAGTGAAGAACGGTTGCGGCGAATTGAAAGGCTATGTGATAGCCCTGCCTCATGTGTATTCGCAAAACTTTCCGGCGCTCGATGAAGAAGTTCCGCGTGAGGAGCGGCAATCCCATTTCATCCAAACCTTGCTGAACCGTGTGAAGGAACGGAACCAGGGAAATCTTCCGGTGGTGCTGATGGCCCACCTGGCCCTGATGGGAAGTGACATTACCGGACAGGACGACGGACGCGGCGGCATGGAATACACGGATATCCGTCTGATGGGTGAGGGATACGATTACCTGGCCTTAGGGCATATTCATTTTCCGCAAACCCTGCCCGGCGGACGGGCCCGTTATTGTGGTTCCCCGCTTCCGGTCAGCTTTGACGAGAGTTACGGGCATTCCGTCAGCCTGGTAGAACTGGCTGCACATGGTGCTATGCCCGAAGTGCGTACCTTGCCGGTGCGGAATGTGTGGCCCTTAAAAGTGCTGCCTTCGCGGGCCGTGTCGCTGGAAGAGGCATTGGAGGTGTTGCAGGCCATTCCCGATGAGGAAAAAATGTATGTGCAGTTACACGTCCGTATTCAGGATGTACCTCCGGCCTATTGCATGGAGCGGGCCTACGAACTGACCCGTGGCAAACAGTGCCGTTTCTGCCGCTACAAATGGGAACGGGAAGTCGTGGAAACGCAGAAGGAGATTACAGAGCTGGATGTAGACCGTTTGCAGACTTTCTCCCCGTCGCAGGTAGCTGCTATCTATTATCAGGACAAGTTTCAGCGGGACATCGCTCCGGAAATGCTCGACATGCTGGAGGAAGCCGTGAAACGGGTACGAAGTCAAGAGGAGGAATAGCACATGAAATTACAGAAACTGATTATTGAAAATATAGCCTCCATCGAGAAGGCGTGCATTGATTTTGAGCATGGACCGCTGGGCGAGGATTCCATCTTCCTGATTTGCGGACCGACGGGAGCCGGAAAGTCGACGCTACTGGATGCGGTGTGTCTGGCACTCTATAACACCACTCCGCGCTTGAAGCAGGCGGCCAATGAACGCTACCTGGACGAGAGCGACAGCTTTTCCGGTACGGGTGAGGTGAGCATTGACGATTCACGCATGCTGATGCGGCGTGACAGTGTGTCGGCACAAGTGGAGCTGTGGTTTACGGATGCAGCAGGAGATGCCTTGCGGGCCGTGTGGAGCGTGGCAAGGGCGCGCAACAAGGCCGGAGGGAAAATCCAGAAAGTGGTCTGGACACTTTCCTTGCAGGACGGTACTCCGCTCACGAATAAGTCGACCGAAACACGTACGGAGATAGAGCGGCGTATCGGTCTTACCTTTGAGCAGTTCTGCCGGACCACGCTGCTGGCACAGGGAGAGTTTACCAAGTTCCTGAAAAGCAAGGAGGAGGAAAAATCGAATATCCTGGAGAAACTGACGGGTACGGAAATCTACTCGCGCATCAGCCGGGAAATCTACGTGATGAAGACCGAAAAGGAGGCGGAGTTGCAGGAACTGAAGGCGCAGACGGGTGGTATTGTGTTGTTGACTGACGAGGAACTGGCTGCGCTTCAGGCGGAACAACGCCAGGTGACAGAAGAGACTGCCACGCTCCGCACACAGTTGAAGCAGGAGCAGGACCTTCGGAAATGGATGACCGACGAACAGAAGTTAGTACATGATCTGGAGGAGACCGGAAAGGCACTTCAGGCACTGACGGAACGGGTAGAGTCGGATGACTACAAGCGCAACAAATCGTTGCTGGATGACTGGGACCGTACGGCTGATGTGCGCTTCCAATGGACAGAACAGGCGGCCTTGCAGCAGCGTATCCGTACGTCGGAAGAAGAACTGGAACAACTGAAAGAGAAGTACCGTTCGTTGAGTGTCGGCCTGGGGCAACTGGTGCGTATGCAAGTGCAGTGCCGGGAACAGTGGGAGGCGTGCGAGACGTATCTTTCCGGTGTGCAGGAAAAGATGCCGGTGTACGAATCGTTGCAATCGCTTTCGGCCTTGTCCGACCAGATTCAGCACGCACTTCTGCAGTCGGAAGATTACCGGAAAGAGAAAGTACACAAGGCGGCAATGCATCAAAAAACGTTGGAAGTCCGGCAGGGAGCTACGGCATCGTATGAACAGGCCCGAAAGGTAGCGGAAGAAAAGCAGCAGGAGGTGGCAGTGTGTCGCACGCAGTTGGAGGATTTGCAAGTGGAGGAACTCCGACAGAAGAAGCAGGAAGCAGACGCTCGGCTGGACGGATGGAAGAAATTGCGGGAGGCACTTTCTGTCCGTGCAGAAAAGGAACAGGCCTGGCTGGATGTGCAGAAGAACCGGAAAACCTTGCAGGACGATTGCCGGAAACAGCAACAGACGGTGGCGCAACTGAAAGCGCAGGCTGAGGTGTGCCGTAAGGAAAAGGAAGAAGTGCAGCAGGTGTACGACAAGCAGCGGATGTCGTGTGAGGACTGGGCACGCGAAGCTCGCGCACGTCTGTCAAAAGGCGATGTGTGTCCAGTCTGCGGTAAGGAGGTGGGTGATGACTTGAAGAGCGAAGCTCATTTTGTGTCGTTGCTGGAACCGGTACGTGCGTTGCTGGAAGAAAAGGCACGTCGGGCGGAGGAAGTCTTGACCGCACTGGCACGGGCAGAAGCGGAGGTTCGCTCCCTGATGCGGCTGGAAGAAATGGAGGCGAAGAAGGAGACTGCGGCAAAAGAAGCTTATTCTCTGGCGGAAAAGGCCGTGACAGATATGCCGCTTTATGCTACGGTGAAAGAAGCGGATGAGATAGTATCTCAGGTAGAGCAAGCCTTGTCGGCGCAGCAGGAAGAATGCGACCGGCTGGAAGCGCTGTGGAAACAGGCCGAGGAAGGACAGCAACGCCTGAACCGTCTGACGAAGGAACGGGAGGAACTGACCACTGTCAGCGAGCAATGGCACCGGAAGGTAGAGGAAGCCGATAAAGCCGTGTCACGTTTGGAAACCGAACTGCGTATGCTGGAAGAGGCGCTTTCGCGTGAGGTACTGACCGTTTCCCAGTGTGTGGAAAAAGGGGAGACCTTGATTGTCTTTACGCCTTGGCAAGAAGCTTGGAAGACCGACCGGGAAAACTTTATTACCGCCTTGAAGAAAGAAACCAATCGGTATGTGGAACAGCAGACGAGGAGAGAGCAACTTTCGCACAGGGTAGAGTCGCTGGCTTCTCAGGTGGAGCAGGTGCAGTCTGTCCGTCAGGCTATCTTGTCGGAACTTCCGGCTTGGGAGCAGGAGACGGCAGAGACGATACCCGACGGGCCGTGTCCGGAAGGACTTCCGGGACAATGGAACGCGCTGAACACTTCCGTGCTTTCTGTCTGCCATGCCATAAAGACATCGCAAAAGTTGAGGGAGGAAAAAAGCGCCGGAGTGGAAGCTTTTCTTGTCGGTCATCCTGAGATTTCCCGTGAGTATTTGGAGAAACTGGCCGGACTGGAAGTTGAAAAAGTGAATATGGCACGCCGTACTTTGCAGAAGTTGGACAACGACCTGACGAGTCGGCGGGCAGAAATGGAACGGGTCGGTCGGGAATTGGCGCAGCATCGGGCACAGCATCCGTCGGAAACCGAAGGGATGACGCTGGCAGTCGTAGAGGAAACCATTTCCCGACTGGAAGAACAGCAGACCGGGAAGTTGGCTCGTTTGGGAGCCATCGCGCAGATGCTGGCACATCACGAAGAGTGCCTGCAACGTATCCGGAAGGTGAAGGAACAGATAGAAGTGAAGCAAAAGGAGGTGGACAACTGGGCGGGAGTGGCTGCCTTGTTCGGCAGTGCCGACGGCAAGAAGTTCCGTAACATTGCCCAGAGTTATGTGCTTCGCCAGCTGCTGGCCGGTGCCAATCATTACCTGAGCCGGCTGACCGACCGTTACCGTATGGAGTGTCCGCCGGGTGGACTTACCATTCTGTTGCGCGATGAATATCAGGGAGGGGTGAAGCGTCCTACATCCACCATTTCAGGTGGAGAGAGTTTCCTGGTGTCACTGGCCTTGGCCTTGGGATTGTCCTCGCTCAACCGGAAGAGTCTTTCGGTGGATGTGCTGTTTATCGACGAAGGTTTCGGTACGCTGGACAGCGATTACCTGAACACGGTGATGGAAGCACTTGAGAAGTTGCACCAGATAGGAGGCAAGAAGGTAGGCATCATCAGTCACGTGGAAGCCCTGCGTGAGCGCATTGCCACCCAGATTCATGTGGAGCGGGTAAACCATACGCTAAGCCGGGTGGAGGTGGTCAATACGATGGGAGATATGTAAATTTGATGATTTGTAAATTGTTGATTTCTAGTAGATTAAAATTTTGCCAAAAAACGCCTTTGCGTTTGAACTAAAACGCAAGGACATTTCAGATGAAACGCAAGTACGTTTGAAGTAAAACGCACTTGCGTTTTGTTTTAAACGTACTTACGTTTTTTCAGGTAATAGGGGATAACTTTTTTTTATGACAAAAATCCAGATAGATGTCGTATTTTTGTGTCACGAAACTAAAAACATTATGATTATGTACAAATCTATTCTTCGTCCCTGGTTGTTCCGTATGGATGCCGAGAAAATTCACGGTCAGATTGTTGCTTTACTTCATGTTTACCGTCACTTTCCACCGGTGAAATGTCTTCTTCGTGCATTTTATCGTCCGAAGGCAACTCCGTTTCAATGGCGGAACCTGACTTTTGCCAATCGGGTGGGACTGTCGGCCGGATTCGACAAAGAGGCGAATTGCTTTGACGAGCTGAGTGATTTGGGTTTTGGTTTTCTGGAAGTAGGAACCGTTACTCCGGAAAAGGTAGCAGGAAATCCTTTCCCCCGAATCTTCCGTTTGCCGGAGGATCATGCGCTGGTTTCACGTACGGGCTTCAATAATCCCGGAAAAGAGGTTGTCCTGAAAAATCTGCAACGGAAACGGGAAGGGAAATACATTCTGGGAGTGAATATCAATACCAATACTCCGACCGATGCGGAGCGGGCCGTGACAGACATTACAGATTTGTACGAGACTTTCAGTGCCTATGCGGATTATTATACGATAAACTGGGGCAGTATGACGCCTGAGATTCTGGCTGACGTGCTGACGGCGCTCGAGAGCTACAAGCAGCGTTTCCACAGACCGGTCTTCCTGAAGTTGCCTGCCGATGTGCCGGTGGAGAAACTGGATGCAGTAATTGAATTTGCAAAGGTGCATCATATTGACGGTTTCATTGCTACGGGACCTACACAGGACCGTTCGCTTCTGATTCATTCTGCACAGACTGAAGTGGAACGGGTAGGAGCCGGAGGCATCAGCGGACTTCCGGTCATTCATAAGTCTTTGGAGGTGATGAAGCATTTGTCGGCACATGCTCCCAAGGACATGTTGCTGATTGGTGCGGGAGGTGTAATGACACCGTTTGAGGCAAAGGCAATGCGGAATGCGGGAGCTCACCTCGTACAGGTGTATTCCGCTTTCATCTATGAAGGTCCTGGTGTGGTAAAGCGTATTGCCGAGAAAATATAAGCAGTGGCGTACATGTTGTATAAATGATGGTGGCCGACCTGTAAGATATAATCTTATGGGTCGGTTTGTTTTTACAAAACACCCTTTATGGCTTTCCGGTTCAGTTCAATGTAATTGCCTTCTTTCCTTTTGAGGATGCCTTCTTTTTCCATCTTGTTGAATTCGGTAGACAGTGCCGGACGTGTCACGTTAATGTATTCGGCCAGTTGCGTAAGGGTATGTGTCAGTTTCACGGTAGAAGTGTCTTTATCCAGTCGTTTCAGTAAATAGACCAGGATTCTTTCGCGAATGGTTTTTCGTGACAGCACATCCAGTCGCATGGTGGTACACACGTTGCAGTTACCGGATACGCAGAGAAAACTTTTCAGCATATCCGGATATTTGCTGATAAGGTGGAAGGTGGAGTCCTTGGTGGCAGCCAGGAGGACAGATTTTTCCAGCGTACGGAATGTGGCGGGGAAACGGTTGTCTTTTTTGAACAGGTGAGGGGTAGCGAAAGCCCTGGGTGATTCAATGTGTTCGATTAAGACTTCATTGCCGTTGGCATCGATGATGTTCACTTCCAAAGTTCCTTCCAGCAATACATACAGATTACAGCATATATCTCCTTGTTCCAGAATAACCGTATTTTCGTTGATTTCCTGAAGACGGAAGTCGAGTCTTTTTAGAATCTCACTTTTCAGATAGTCCGGTAGTTCGCTGAAAAGAGGGATGGAAAACAGCTTTTCTTTGTAACAGTCATTAAATGTCAGGCTTTTCATCATCTGTGTTTATGCTTTTTTCACCACAAAAATAGACTTTTAGTTTAGTATTGTCAATAGGACAGGCCGATTAATCTGGAGATGTGAAAGTGTTAATTGAAAGGGAGTGTCATATATCTTACACTTGTATTGATAATCCGGATGTATTTTTGTGAAGCAGGAATTAATAAAAAGATAAAGAATTACAGATGAGAAAAGTAAGTAGAGAAATGGATAGTCAGTGGGCTTTGGAGGTTATGCGCAAGGCCCCTTATATCACGGTCAGCTTTACCCGGGCCGACGGAAGTGCATACGGGGTGCCGCTTTCACTGGCTTGTACAAGTGAGGGCGTGTGGTATTTTCATTGTGCTCCTGAAGGGGATAAGCTGGATGCCATTGCCGTACATCCGGAAGTATGTCTTTCAGCGGTCACGAAGTGCCAGCCTACCGTAGGACCAAAGGACGGTACGTTTACACTTCAATATCGTTCGGCCATCGCTTTCGGCAAGGCGGAACGGGTGACGGATACGGAAGAGAAAATAGAGGCGCTTCGGGTCATCAGTCAGCGTTTCCTGCCCAAGCACATGGATGCGTTTGATGAGGCGGTGCAGAGAAGCCTTTATCGTACGGAGGTGGTACGGATTACTTTATTAAGCCCTCCCACCGGCAAGCGTAAGCAATATGACAAGAATGGAGATGAAATGAAATACGGCAGGATGGAATGACTTTGCCGCAGGCTATATCGTAAAATGTAAAGGATGATGGAACTGTTTGATGTGTATTCGGTTTTTCCCGTGAATATCGTAAGGGGAAAAGGTTGTGAGGTATATGACGAGAAGGGGCAGGCCTATCTTGATTTGTATGGCGGACATGCCGTGATTTCGGTGGGACATTCGCATCCGTATCTGGTGAAGTGCATGAGTGAGCAGCTGCAACAGCTGATGTTTTATTCGAATTCTGTCATAAATAAGTTGCAGGAAAGACTGGCTAATGAGCTGGGTGAGCTGTCGGGGTATCCTGATTATCGGGCGTTCTTTGTCAACTCGGGAGCAGAAGCCAACGAAAATGCCCTGAAACTGGCTTCGTTTCATACGGGGAAAAAACGGGTGGTGGCTTTCAGAAACTCTTTTCATGGGCGTACGTCGGCGGCTGTGGAAGTGACGGACAATCCTGCCCTTCATGCACCGATTAATACGAATCATAACGTGTATTTTGCAGACTTGGATATAAAGGAAGTGGAAACGGAGTTGGCCAAGGGAGATGTGTGTGCCGTAATTTTGGAAGGGATTTCAGGAGTAGGGGGAATCCAGGTTCCTGATGAGGACTTTCTGCGGCAATTGAGGGAACTGACGATACGTTATGGGGTGGTATTGATTCTTGATGAAATACAGTCGGGTTATGGTCGTACGGGGAAGTTCTTTGCTCACCAGTGGGTTGGCGTCAAGCCGGACCTTATTACTGTGGCTAAGGGTATAGCCAACGGATTTCCTTTTTCAGGAGTCTTGATTAGTCCGATGTTTGCCGCTCGAAAAGGAATGCTCGGTACGACGTTCGGTGGCAATCATTTGGGATGCGCCGCAGCTCTGGCTGTGCTGAAAATTATCCGCGAGGAGAAACTGATAGAGAATGCTCTTCATACGGGAATGTATCTGATGCAGCGGTTGCAGGAACTGCATTCTCCGCTTATAAAAGAAATCCGGGGACGTGGACTGATGGTGGGGGTGGAACTGACCGTGCTTGTGAAGGAGGTACGCGAACCCCTGCTGTTTGAGGAACGGATTTTTACCGGCTATTCCGGACAGTATACATTAAGAATACTTCCTCCGTTGATACTTTCAACGAAAGAAGTGGATATATTTGTAGGGAGTTTGAAGAAAGTGCTGGATGAATATTATGAAAATAGCAGATAAGCTTTATAAAGTTTTCGTTGTTGCGGGTAGCGAACCTTTAGGAACAGCGGGGATTCAGGCCGATATGAAAGCCATCGTGACTTGTGGAGGGTATGCGGCAGGAGCAGTGACATGTATTGTAGATGAGGACACAACTCATGTAAAAGGAGTACACTTGATACCGGCAGATATGATTGCAGGACAAATTCGTTCTTTCCTTGGAGATGTGGGGGCAGATTGCATAAAAACCGGTATGTTGTATTCTAAAAATATCATTCGGCTTGTTGCAGGCATATTAGATGAATATAGCTCGATTCCAGTTGTCGTTGATCCGGTCATGGTTACTTCTTCGGGTGATAAATTGTTGGAAGAAGATGCGGTGCAAGCCTATAAAGATTACCTATTCCCTCGTGCTTCTATTCTAACACCGAATAAGAAAGAGGCTGAGTGGTTGTGTGGAAAGGAGTTGAATGAGGGTAATATAGAGGAATGTTTGAAGGATTTGAGCCGTTGGGGAAATAGCGTAGTTATAAAGTCGGTGGAGAACCGTGATTTCTTTATCGATTATTATTATAATCCGGTGGAGAAGGTGATGAAGGTTTACAAGAAGGAAGGAATTCGAACCCGAAATGTAAATGGAACGGGAGATAGTTTTGCTTCTGCAATAGCGACTTTTTTAAGTAAAGGTTATGGGATTGAGTTTGCTGTTGCTGAAGCGGAAAGGTTTATTCAGCAGTCCATTGAGTTAGGAGCCCGCTTTAAGTTTGGAAGAGGATTCGGTCCTGTATATCCTTATTATGAAGTACAAGAATAAATGTGTAACAATACGAGAATAATATGAAAACAACTGAATTTATCGGGGCTGCGGAACAGCAGCTTCATGAACTGGCAGGCAGAATGGTAGCCTATAATGCGGGCGATCCGAAGCGTATACAACATTTGATAAAAGTACATTATTTTGCCCGTATGATTGGTTTGGCAGAGCATGTGGATGAGGCTACTCAACTGATTCTGGAGGCGGCGGCCATTGTGCATGACATTGGTATCCGGATTTGTGAGCAGAAATACGGAGTCTGCGATGGAAAGCATCAGGAGCTGGAAGGTCCGGACGAAGCCCGGAAACTACTGACGGACATGGGAACATTTTCTGAAGTACAAATAGAACGGATATGTTGGCTGGTAGGGCATCATCATACGTATGACTCCATTACAGGGATAGACTATCAGATTCTGGTGGAAGCCGATTTCCTGGTCAACATTTACGAAGATAATCTGCCGGCCGATGCCATTCGCAAGGTGAGAGAAAAGATTTTCAAAACTTCGGCAGGACGGGCATTGCTCGATATGATGTTTGGAGTTGAAAACAATACGCTCTAAAAAAGAAGCCCTCATTTCTGCATGTGGCAGAAATGAGGGCTTTGAAGTTATTGAATCATTTTTAGAGGTTATAGAAGAACTTGGGAAACAGAAGTTTTTTCCGTAATTTTGTTTTCAGGGAATAATCAGGCTGCTTTGTGAAGGGGTAGCTTTGATGGAAACGATAAACAGAAATTGATAATACCATGAAAAAACAATTTATCTTCATTTTATGTGGCTTGTTTTTATGCGTAGGTACGATAGCCGCCACAGATTACAACGTGCTTCAGCAGGGAGTCGTCGGTGACGGAAAAACATTGAATACGAAGTCTTTGCAATCGGCCATTGACGCACTTCATGCAAAAGGGGGCGGGCAATTGTACTTTCCTGCCGGACGCTACTTGACCGGCAGTCTGCAACTGAAATCGAATGTGACACTTTACCTGGAAAAGGAAGCGGTGCTGTTAGGAAGTACGAGTCCTTATGATTATCCGGGCTTCAGCACTGAAAAGGAACTGAAAGTCAACAATGACCACTTTGACCAGGCATTGATTTATGCTGAAGGGGCAGAGAATATCGGTATTACGGGAGAAGGATGTATAGACGGACAGGGCAGGGAACTGGCTCTGACGATTGACAGCCTGCATCATACGGGAGAACTGGTGGACAAGCACTATAATACGTATCGTAAGCGGCCGAACACACGACCAAAGTTGCTTTTTATGCGTAATTGCCGGAAGGTGGAGCTTCGGAAGACTAATTTCCGGAGCGGTGCGGCATGGGGACTTTCTTTTTCTCTGTGTGCCGACCTTACGATTGATAGTCTGCATGTGGAAAACAGGGCGTACTGGAACAATGACGGGATTGACATCAGCGATTGTAAGGAGGTACATATCTCCAATTGTTTCATCAACTCGGCAGACGATGGCATTTGCCTGAAGTCGCACAACCGGGGGGCATGGAACGACCGGGTATCCATTTCCAACTGCCACATCATCAGCAATGCCAGTGCCATTAAGTTTGGTACGGAATCGTTGGGCGGATTCAAGAATGTGACCATCGATAATATTCGGATTAAAGATACTTTCCGCTCGGCCATAGCCATTGAGTCGGTCGACGGGGCGGAGATTGAAAACGTGCAGGTGTCCAACGTGCATGCGGTCAATACGGGAAATGCCATTTTTATTCGTTTGGGTCACCGTTCGGGTGAGCAACCGGGTTATTTGCGGAATGTAACGATTAAGGATGTGTATGTGGAAGTGCCTTTCGGTCGTCCGGACATCAACTATGACCTGCGCGGACCAGCGGTGACGTTCTTCCATAATCCGTTCCCAAGTTCCATCTCAGGCATTCCGGGGCATGATATTGAAAACGTGAAACTGGAGAATATAGAGATTGTGTGTCCGGGACGTGCTACACGCGGAATGGCTTATATGTCGGTGAGCCGCTTGAAAGACGTGCCGGAAAATGAAAAAGGATATCCGGAATTTACCATGTTCGAAGAACTGCCTTCATGGGGATTCTATGTGCGCCATGTGAAAGGGATTCAGATGCACAATATCAAGTTGCGTTTGCAGGAAGATGATTTCCGTCCGGCTTTTGTATTCGACAGGGTAAGCAATGTACGCCTTTCGGGCATCAGCTTACCGGAGAATAAAAAGGAGGGGCAGGTGGTGCTGCGGCAGACAAACTTGCAATCGGCTGATAATGCGGTGAAAGAGTATGTTAGGGAAGTAGAATAGGTATCAGGAGTTACTTATATAAAAGCATGATGCCTTCCTGAGTCACGTAATGAATGGACTCGGGAAGGCATCATTATTTTTATGGCCGTCGGATTTATTCCAGACAGGCATCCAGGTCTTTGATAAGCTGTTCCTTGTCAAGGTGCTGGCCGATGAAGACAATCTTCTGCATGCGGTCGCCATAGTGCTCGTCCCAGTCTCTCAGCAGGCCGGGCTCGCGTTTCATCAGTTCTACGATTTCTTCTTCCGGCTGGGTGGCATACCAGAGTCCGGCTTCTGAAATCTGTTTCTGTCGTCCGGCCTGTTCGAACAGGAACGACATGTCGCGGTTGTGGGCAAAGTAGCATACTCCCTTGGCACGAATCACGTTGTGAGGCCATTTCGTTGCGACAAAGCGGTCGAACTTATGGATGTCGAAGGCAGGGCGGCGATAGTACACGAAACTGCTGATGCCGTATTCCTCTGTCTCACCTTCTTCATGGTGGTGGTGATGGTGGCAGCCTTCGTGTGAGTGTTCATGAGTGTGTTCATGATTGTGCTTTTCCTCGTGGTGATGCTCGTGTTCCCCATGGTGCTCATGTACTTCATGGTGAGGATGCGCTTCTTCTTCGGATATGGGGCGTTCTATCTCACGGATCCATCCGGCAGAAGTGGCCACCCGTGCATAGTCGAAACGGCGGGTACCCACAATCTTGTCAAGGTCTACCTTGGCATAGTCGCATTCAATGATTTCTGCACGAGGCTGTAGGGTACGGATGATGCTTTTGATGCGCTCCCGTTCTTCGGGAGTAACTTCCGATACCTTGTTCAGCAGCACGGTGGTACAGAACTCAATCTGCTGGATGAGCAGGTTGGCAATGTCTTCCTCTTCCAAATCCTTTCGGGTAAGTTTGTTGCCACCGTCGAATTCGCTTTGCAGGCGGAGGGCATCGACCACGGTCACGATGTTGTCAAGGCGGCAGGTTCCGTACTTGGTGTAGGCACCGCCCAACTGGGGAATGGAACAGATGGTCTGGGCAATCGGTTCCGGTTCGCAGACACCACTGGCTTCGATGACGATGTAGTCGAAGCGCTGCATTTTCATCAGCTCAAATATCTGTTCGATAAGGTCGGTACGGAGGGTACAGCAGATGCAGCCGTTCTGCAAGGCTACCAGACTCTCTTCTTTCTGGCCTACGATGCCGCCTTTCTGTATCAGTTCCGCATCGATGTTGATTTCGCCGATATCGTTTACGATGACGGCAAACTTAATGCCTTCGCGGTTGCTCAGCAGGTAATTGAGCAGGGTTGTTTTTCCGCTTCCCAGGTATCCGGTAAGCAGAAGTATAGGTATTTCTTTTGTTTCCATGTGCAAATGTTTTTTTACGTGCCTGCAAAGTTAGTGTTTTTCTGCAAACGGTGTGCGCTTCTTTTTCGCAGAAGCAGGTTTAACTTTCGTTATAGGTCGGTGTCACGTATGTGACAAAGTTTCTCTGCCCGAGGGCCTATCTTTGCACCCGTAATCAATAAAACGAATTAAATATGAAGACAATAGACTGGAAGTATACGAGTGTGGGACAAATTGTGGCCGATGATTTTGCAGCGGAAAGTGTGTTCAAGAAATATGGCATTGATTTCTGCTGTCATGGCGAAGTGACGCTGGAAAAGGCCTGTGCCGATTTGGGACTGGCTGTAGAAGAAGTGGAACAGGCATTGCTTCGTCAGGATGAAGCTGGTAACGGACGGATTCCGTTTGCTTCGTGGCCGCTGGACTTGCTGATGGATTACATTCTGAAGATACATCATCGGGGTATTCGTGCCCGTGGACCGGAACTGCTGGCGTTGCTGGAGAAGGTGGAACGAGTACACGGTGAAGCGCATCCGGAACTGCATGAGTTGAAAGCCTTGATTACTGAATCATTGGAGGACTTGGAAATGCATCTTCAAAAAGAAGAGAATGTGCTGTTCCCATATCTCTATGAATTGTACACTGCAAAGGAACAGGGACAGCGTATGGCCCCGATGCATTGCGGTACGATAGCGAATCCTATCCGGGTGATGAAGATGGAACACGAGGGGGAAGGAAACCGCTACCTGCATATTATTCAGTTGACGAATCACTTCTCCGTACCTCAGGACGGTTGTGCCAGCTATCGTCTGCTGATGCAGGAACTGGAAGCGTTTGTGGATGCCTTGTTTGAGCATATCCACCTGGAAAACAATCTGCTGTTCCCCCGTTTTGAGGAGATTGAACGGGAAATTGTATGTTGATAGTTTGATATTAGAAAGAAGGAATAAGGATGTGGCGCATGCAGGAAAGTATGCGCCACATTTTTTGTAAGTGGAGGTCTGTTTTTTGACTGAAATACCTATCTTTGAGGAAAATAAGATAAAAAGAGACCGTTATGCAGAGACAAATTTTTTGGGCAGCCCTATTGCTTCTGTTGAGTATGCCTGTATGGGCACAACAAGTGAAAGTTAGTTATGAGTATCCGGCACATTCCCTTTCTGTGCCTTTGCAGGAATACTTCCAGATGCAAGGTGTACAACATCTGAGGCTGATAATCCGGGGCGAGTTTAATGGAAAACGTGCTACCTTTCAAAAGGTATCTTGTCGGAAAGGTGTATTCACAGAGCGTGAACTATTACCCGATTTCTTTCATTTTATATTGGTAGACAGTGTAGAGACACTTGACTTTATGGCTGTACCTTACAAGGAAGATAGTCTACGTGTTACTTGTTTCCATTCGACTGAAAACAACATGCCGTTGTTTACGGATACTGTGCGCATAGATAAATATAAGATTCTTATGGAGACGTATACACCTGGCGATGGTCCCGAAACTCCTATTATGAGTTACACTTCCGGTATTCCCATAGAGGGAGGTTTTTACTTTTGTGGTTTGCGTAGCTCCGGAGTAGAGCCACGCAAATGGTATGAGAAGTATGGTATTGACGATTATGTGTATTATACTATTCGCTTAGAGGAGGATACGTACTCTGAAGGAGCGATTAACATCAGAATAACGAAGGGTAACTAATCCTATTTTTTAGAAATCAGTAATCAATTTTATCCAAAATCCCTGCCAAGTAAGCAATAGTCACTCCGTAGTTGGTCATGGGAACATGCTGGGCGCGGGCTTGACCGATGCGGTTCAGCACATATTTGCGGTTGAACATGCAGGCTCCGCAGTGGATAATCAGGTCGTACGGCGTCAGGTCTTCCGGAAAGTCCGTGCCTGATACGATGTCGATTTGCAGGCCTTCACCGATGCGCTTACGGAGCATATTCGGGATTTTCACCCGCCCGATGTCTTCTGTCAGCGGGGCATGCGTACATGCTTCAGCAATCAGCACCCGTGACTCCGGTGTGAGCTGGGCAATGGTATTGGCTCCTTTCATGTAGTAGTCGATGTCGCCTTTGTACTGGGCAAAGAGGACGGAGAAGGAGGTGAGTCGGCTTTCGGCCGGTTTCTTGTCATATACCGTGCGGAACACCTGTGAGTCGGTAATGATCAGCTTCGGCGGACGGGTTAAAGTGGCCAGCATGGCATCGATTTTGTCAGTGGTACAGCTCATTACCAGGCATTTGTGGTCCAGCAGTTCGCGGATGGTTTGTACCTGCGGCAGGATGAGGCGGCCTTTAGGGGCCTGGATGTCTTGCGGCATGACCAGCATGACGGTATCGTTTTCTTCTACCAGCCGGCCTACGATGCCTTGTGCCATGGTTTCATCCGGCAACTTGTTTCGCAGACTGCGTAGAATGTCGTCTAGTCCTTTTCCGGTGAGGGTGCTCACTAATAGGGGAACCTGTCCGCATTGCTGTTCGATGCGGCGCATGGTCTGTTCGGCATCAGACAATAGGTCACATTTGTTCAGTATCCAGATAACAGGCACATTCTTTTCCTTTAACAAGCGTTGCCAGTGTAACTCTTCGTCCAGGTGTTCGTCGGTACAAACCATCAGGGCGATGTCGGTCTTTTCCAGCGCACGCTGTGTCTGTCGGATGCGGAGTTCGCCCAGTTCGCCTTCGTCGTCGAAGCCGGCCGTATCAATGAATACGCAGGGACCAAGACCATGGATTTCCATGGCCTTAAAGACCGGGTCGGTAGTCGTGCCGGGAATATCCGACACGAGGGCTGTATCCTGATGCGTCAGGGCATTAATCAGTGATGACTTTCCGGCATTTCGCTTGCCAAACAGACCGATGTGCAGCCGGTTGGCACGGGGAGTATCGTTCATACGTTTAATCAGGCTTTAAGTTCACACATTAGAAACGAAAGTCGCGTTTTCCTTCGGCAATCCGTTCCAGATTTTCCAAGGCTCTTTTGCGGATGGCGGGATTCGGAATCTCGTCCATCTGTTTGCGAATCATGTCTTCAGCCAGTCGGCGTGTTTCGGGTGAAGCGTAGTCGCAGAGGTATTCCTGAAGCGTCATCAAGGCATTGGGGGCACAGCAGTTGGCTATTTGGCCCGTCTTGACTAGCGACATGAAACGGTCGCCCGTACGTCCTTCACGGTAGCAGGCCGTACAGAAGCTGGGGATGTAGCCTAGTTTCAGCAGCCAGGCCACGATTTCATCCAGGCTGCGGTGGTCACTCACATCAAACTGAGCAGAATTTTCTTCCGGCAGTTCTTCGGTAGCATAACCTCCCACACTGGTGCGGGAACCTCCGCTGATTTGTGACACGCCGAGGGCAAGTACCTTCTCGCGTGAACGCTGCGATTCACGTGTAGAAATAATCATACCCGTATAAGGTACGCTGATACGGATGACGGCTACAATTTTTTGGAATATCTCATCGGAGATGGCGTTCTCGAAGGTCGAGGCGTCAATGTCGTCGGCCGAGCAGATACGGGGCACACTGATAGTGTGCGGGCCTACACCGTAAGTCGCTTCCAGGTGTTCGGCGTGCATCAGCAATCCCACGAAGTCGTAGCGGTAGGTGTTCAGGCCGAACAATACACCGATACCCACATCATCGATTCCTCCTTGCATGGCGCGGTCCATAGCCTCCGTATGGTAGGCATAGTTGCTCTTCGGACCTCTGGGGTGAAGCTTTTCGTAATTCTCCTTGTGGTACGTTTCCTGGAACAGAATGTAGGTACCGATACCGGCTTCGTGCAGGCGACGGTAATTCTCTACCGTGGTCGCAGCAATGTTTACGTTTACCCGGCGGATGGCTCCGTTCTTGTGCTTGATGCTATAGATGGTCTTTATCGACTCCAGAATGTATTCGATGGGATTGTGAATCGGATCTTCTCCTGCTTCCAGTGCCAGACGCTTGTGCCCCATGTCCTGCAGGGCGATGACCTCACGACGGATGTCTTCCTGTGTCAGTTTCTTGCGGGCAATGGTCTTGTTCTTAACGTGGTAAGGACAGTAAGTACAACTGTTTACGCAGTAGTTTGACAAGTAGAGTGGGGCAAACATTACGATGCGGTTGCCATAGAATTTCTGCTTGATTTCACGGGCCAGGCGGTAGATTTCCTCCACCAGTTCCGGGTCGTTGCATTCCAATAGTACAGCAGCCTCGCGGTGAGAAAGTCCCTTGCACAGGCGAGCCTTTTCAATGATGGAACGTATCAGTTCCTTGTCCTGGCTTTTGCTTTGGGCATATTCCAGGGTATCGAGAATTTCTTCGTGGCAGATAAATTCTTCTGCCTTTTGAGAATCAATCTTGTACATAGCTGTAATGTAATTTATAGTGTCTTGCCGGGATAATCTCCTCGGCTTTTATCTATTTCGTAACCAATAGCAGCCAGCCGTTGTGCCAGCAGACGCAGTCCTTCGGCAGCTTCTGAGCCCATAGAGGCTTTATTGTCATACAAGGCATAATTCTTTCGCTGTTCCACCGGAGAGAGGTTGGGCATCACTACATTGGCACCTGCCAGTATGCCTTTCTCGCGCCCGTCGGGGGTAAGGCTTGCCAGGGCGGTGGTAGAAGGAATCAATGCTTGCGGATGCATCAGCCGGAAGATGGAAAGCAGCGTGAGTGTCTGCGTGAGACTGCCGGGCGGGCAGGAAGCGAAAGGAGTGTCATGATGAGGCAGGAAAGGGCCGATACCAATCATCTGGGGACGGAATTGTTCTATGAAAAGAATGTCTTCCACCAGGTGGTCGACAGTTTGTCCCGGACTTCCCACCATAATGCCGGTTCCCGTCTGGAATCCGATGCGTTTCAAATCGTTCAGACAACGCAAACGGTTGGGCAGCGACATGCTTTCAGGGTGCAAGCGGCGGTAATGTGCTTCGTTGTGCGTTTCGTGGCGCAACAGATAGCGATTGGCACCTGCCTGAAAAAAACGTTCGTAGGAAAGTGTAGGGCGTTCACCGAGTGAAAGGGTGATGGCTACATTGGGGAATTCGGTTCGTATGGCAGTCACCACTTCCGTTACCCTGTCATCGTTCATGTAGTTATCTTCTCCTCCTTGCAGGACGAAGGTACGGAATCCTAACTCATATCCATGCCGGCAGCAGGCCAGAATAGTTTTTGCATTCAGTCGGTACCGCTTCAGATGGCGGTTGCTTTTTCGGATGCCGCAGTAGAAACAGTCGTTGTGACAACAGTTCCCTATTTCAATAAGTCCACGGATATAGATTTTGTTTCCGAAATGGCTTTGTGCTACGGCACGTGCCTTTTGCATGAGAAAGTCGAGGTCTTCCCCCCGGCACTCCAGCAGAAGGGTACGCAATTCACCGGGAGCCAGTGTCTGCTCCCGGTAAAGGCGTTCAATAAGTTCCCTCATGGGTTTATTCCTGATTATTGTTTTCGTACTTCAAGGTACGTTTCAGCAAGTCTTGGTTCAACTGGCGTTTTCCGGCTACAGGGTCGTTGTGTGCGCTCGGACCGGTTACACATCCGCCTTCACAAGCCATCATTTCGATGAACTGTGCATCCACTTTTCCGGTCTTGGCGTAAGCACGGAGTACACCGATGTTCTTCTTCGTGAAGTCAGAGAACTGCATGATTTTGATACCGTTGGCTTTCGGGCCCAGGTAAGCTTTTACAGCTCCGGCTACACCGCCTGCCTGTGCGAATCCGTGCGCTTCACATACAGATTCGTATGCCACTTTGTACGGGTTGGCCTGTTCCAGTTCGATGCCCAAGCCACGGAAAATCGGGTGAAGTTCTTCGAATGTCAGTACGTAATCTACGCACTCGTCGCGCTGTGCTTCTTTTCTTTTGGCGATACACGGGCCGATGAAGACTACCTTCGCATTCGGGTATTTCTTTTTAGCAATGCGAGCCGCGTAATACATCGGAGAGCCGGTGCTTGATACGTAGGGCTTCATGTCGGGGATATGCTTGTTCACCAGTTCGATGTACGACGGACAGCAGGAAGTAGTCATGAATTTCTGTCCTTCTTCCAGTTTTTCCAGCAGTTCGTGTGCTTCGTTGCTGGTAGTGTGCATGGCACCTTCAGCCACTTCAATTACATCGGCAAAACCAATTTCTTTCAATGCTCCGTACACTTGTTCGATGGTAGCCTTGAACTGTCCCAATACGGACGGAGCCGGAATGGCAATCACTTGTTCTCCCTTGCGGATAGCTTCCAGTACGTCGAACACCTGTGAGATTTCGAAGATGGCTCCAAACGGACAGGCATTCAGACATTTTCCACAATAGATACACTTGCTTTCATCGATGTGTTCGATGTAGTGCTCGTCCTTGCTGATGGCTTTCACCGGACAAGCTTCCTCACAAGGCACCGGAATGTAGACGATGGCGTGATACGGACAGCTTTTGTGGCAGATACCGCAACTGATACACTTGTCGTGGTCAATCTGTGCCTGACCAGTCTTCTTGTTAAAGTGTACGGCACCCTTCGGACAGTTCATGTAGCAGCTTCTAGCCACACAACCCCGACAAAGGTTACTTACTTCGTAGTTCACCTGTACACAGGAAGAGCATGCTTCGTCGATGACACAGAGAATATTTTCTTTGATTCTTTCCTTGCGTTCCAGTGTCTTGCGGGCATATTCAGAAAGTGGAGTCAGTTCGTCCGTTTCATCGGTCATATCCCAGCCCAGCAGCGGGAGCAACTTATATTTAGTAACGGCACGTTCCTTGTGGATACAGCAGCGTCCTACCGGCTGTGAGCGGCGAGGGCTGATTTCCAAAGGAATGCGGTCAATTTTTTCTACTAATTGATTTTCTTTCCATAAAGCAACCAGGTTTTCCAGCAATTTATGCCGGACAATCATTACGTTGTTTGTAAAAGCCATAATCGAAATAAAAAGGTTTGTTAGTTATTAGTTATCCTAAAATTATAGAGTCCGTGTGCGGTTTACTCTTCCGTTTGTCCCTCGGCAGCTCTCAGAATCAGGGTTGTAGCTCCCAAGGTAATAATAGCTCCGTCTTCAATGCGGATTTGGTCTTTCGGTCCTAAAATTTCATTCATCAGGAAAGTTCCTGTGATACTGTCGTTATCGCGCAGGGTATAAATGATTTTCCCTTGCTTGTTCTTCTTGACATTGATGTAGCAATGCCGGCGGTCCAGACTTGGGTCATTGCTTTCGATAGGGATGTCGATGTCATTACCTTTGCATCGGCGGCCGATGAGGTTATCTCCCTCATGCAGCGGAAGTACCTGCTTGTAGGCAAATACGTTTTCCACGGCCAGTATGTTGCCGAAATCCTGCATGCCTTCTTTCTCGTCGATTACTTCCTCCTTGCGGTTGGCGGCATTCAGTTTCGATTTTCCGATACGGATGCTGAACTGCTTCTTGCAGTTGTCACAGATAAAAACGAGTGACTGTCCTTCTCCATACTTGGTTTCATCAAACTGGATGAAGTTGTCACATTTGGGGCATCTTACTCTTTTCATTCTGTTTAAAAGGGCGTATTTATTTTGAAGTGAATACCCAGGCATTCTTGAATTCTTCCTGATTGCGCAGCGTCTGCACTTTCTGGTAAGCTTCGCCTGAAGTGGCATAACTATCCAGTGCGATGCGGAAGCGTCCGTTCGATTCAAGCACCTGGCAATTCTTGTATCCTTTCTGCTGGAATTTTTTCAGTTCACGTTGGGCATCGTCCGATGTCGGCAAGCTGGCTACGATGATGTAGGCCGTTTTCTTGCTTGCAGCAGGTTGTGCGGAAGCCGGTTTCGGTTTTTGTGTCGCTTTTGCTTCAGCTTTGGTGGCAGCCGTTTTGGTTACGGCTGTTTTTGCTGCAGGTGCGGCTGCAATCTTTTCTGTCTTCACGGCTACCGGTTTCAGCGTGTTTACGTTGTTACGGACACGCTTTTCGCCCTTCTGTTTCTTTACAGCCTTTTGTGCAACTGCTGCTTTCGGAGTCGTTTGTATGCTGGTGGCTACCGACTGGTTGCGGATGGCATCAAACATACTGATTGAGCCCAGCGAAGCATAATTCGCATCGTCCATGTACGTGTTTTCCACCGGAACGGAGAGCACGAAGAACAAGCATACGGCTGAAGCTATGGCCACTACATTGCGTGTGAAATGGCGTAAGGAGAAATGTCTCTTCGGTTTGCTTGCTGCTTCCTTTATTTCCGGAACCAACGGCTTCGGAGAAGACACAGGCAATGTCTGCAACTGCGGAAGCGTGAAACTTTCCAGTCCGTACAGACTTGGGGTGAAGAAAGATGCGGCTGCCGGCTCAAAGGCATAACCGCCGTTCATATTATAGTAGATTGTACCCACGTTGTGCAGAGTGACCTGACCTTGCTGGTACAATTGGTCTTTTATTTCAGCCACAGTCTTTTCAATCCGGCGGGTTGCATCGGGAAAGTCGGTGTTAAAAGCTTGCATGTACGACTGTACCAGCAGCCCATCGTTCATTATCAGTTGCGGATTGAAACCAATGGTGCGGAGGGGCGGCATGAATTCTCCTTTCTGGATGGAGTATGCAGCCTGCCGTTTGTGGGCAATGAATCCTCCCAAGCCGGGAACAATGACACAATCATTCTCCAGCAATAATACTTCTATATGTTTGGATAGTTCAATCATATTGCAAAAATAATACATTTTTCTCTTATGTGGAGTATCTTTCAACGGGTATTTTTTATACCGATAGGGGTTTAACCAACTCTTCTTTTTCTATCATGTAGTCTGATATATTCATGTGCCCTGTATCGAAACAATTGTAAACGCACGAAGCCCCCGGCACTGCCGAAGGCTCCTGTTTTTTTATTCTCTTATCTCACTTTAACCGCTGGTACAACCTCTTTCAGCAGCAGATTATTTGTCTATTCATGTTCCTTTATAGCATGGCTGCGCACTTACGCACCTGTTTGAGGCGTTCCATAAAAGAAGGGTTGGCAGCCGCCTGTTGCATGTTATATTTCAACTGTAATCGCATTAGCGAATCAGCCGGAATATCAAGGGCAGCTTCAAAAAGCATCGCCGTCTGCGTTGTTACAGGCCGACGACAATTGAGAATGTCATTCAATACCTTATAGGAGATGCCCATCTGCTCTGATAACTTACGCTGCGAAATCTTGCGGTATTCAATTTCTTCTTTCAGTACTTCACCCGGGTGAGTAGGATATGCCGGAGTGAGGTTGTTGGCAATCATCGTCGGATCTATTCCTTGTATCTCAATCATAAGCTGTCTGTTATTTATAATGGTTTGATAAATCTGTTATATTGCATATTGTAGCGATGGTTTCACCTTCTCTTGTCCGTTCCTCAAACTCAATGCGGTACTGGTCGTTAACTCTAACAGAAGAAAGACCTTCCTTATCGCCTTTCAACTTTTCATAATTCAACGAGTTGTATTTCAAAAGCCCTTGTACGTTCGGAGTTTCCATCATTATGTTAATAACACGTATGTATTTCCGTATTACTTGTGGCTGATACCGGTGTTTCTTGTCCGTCTGCCCCGTAATGTACATTTCCTTTAAATACTTTTCGTTGAATATTATTTCCATGCTACTCTGTATTGTTCTGAATACAAAGATAATAAATTATCCACAATAATCCACTATATAAGTGGAAGTATTTTATGTAACTGCCATCAGTCTCACCAATCATGGATAAATCCACTACCTTCATATATACCTCGTGTACATCCTTGCGGAGACTTTTTATTTTGTAGGTAGTAGCTTCCAATTCCTGTTGTCTGTTCTGTTCATTGAGCCAAATATAGACGATGCCGAAAATGACGAATAGTATCAGCACATATCCTGCCGCTATCTTGGAGCAGTGCGGCTGCAGCCGGGCAAGTAAAATGTTTCAATAAGTTCATATCGCTTCTAAGTTTTATGTTTCCAATACTACTGATAAGCGCTCCGAACAAAAGAATGATAAGGAAAGAAAATGATTATTTCAGCAACTTCCGGTTTGTGTCCTCCAGAATGCGCATCTGCTGTATGGCTATCCGGTTCAGTTTGACGAGCCGTTCGCGCTGGGACAATCCTTCGTTGATGAGCACGGCATTCAGGCTTTCCATGTTTGACAGGCATATCAATTCGTTTACGCCTGCATAGTCACGGATGTTACCTTTCAAGTCTGGATGGGCATCGCGCCATTCAAGTGCCGTCATGCCGAAGAGGGCGACGTTCAGCACGTCTGCCTCGCTGGCATATATGCGGCTTGCCTGCTGTGCCGTCACTTCCGCCGGAATGAGATTTTGCTTGATGGCATCCGTGTGGATATAGGACTCATGGTGAATGCATTGCTGCCCGCTTCTGCCAGAAGGGGGTCGAATTCGACCCCTTTAAACGCGGGGTTGTTTAGTTGCTCCCACAGTCCGAGGTATTCCAGCGTGTTCTTCAGTCGCATCCAGTTCTTCACCACGTCTTTAGGCTCGGCAGGATTTTTCTTGCCGCCTGCCTTATGTTTTGGGTATATTCTATTCTTTTGTTCTCATTTTCAGTCTGTGCCAGAAGTTCCCCGTAACCGTTGATGGCAGTCAGCGGTGTGCGGAGTTCATGCGTGACGGTCAGCATGATTTTCTGGCGGGCTATCACGTCACTGTTCAGCGTATTGAGCATGGAAGTCGTAACAGTCGGTTTCGCTTCTTCCTTTTTTCCGAACAGTCCTAAGAAGCCTGTCCGTTTTCTTTTTGGGGGCTCTTCCTGCGAACTCTTGCGGGCTATTACTGGAACCCGTCGGGCTATTTTGTCTTTTATTTCTTCCTGTTCGTTGAGTACCAGCATGATTTTATTCAGCAGATTTTCCTTTTCAGCCAGCAGCCGGCAGACGCTGTCTATACGTTCGCTGCGATAGCTGGACTTGACAGGCTGAGCAGACTGTCCACCTCCAGACGCTTCTTATGGTATATATTCATATCTTCCTCATTCCAGTCCAGCACGGTCTCACCAATAAGGGATAAATCCACCATTTTAACATATACCTCGTGTATGTCCTTGCGTAAACATCTTATCTTTTGGCTTGTAATCTCTAATTCCTGTCGTCTGTGCTGTTCGTTGAGCCAAATATAGACGATGCCGAAAATGACGAATAGTATCAGCACATATCCTGCCGCTATCTTGGTGCGCAGGTGTCTGGTTGCTATTGTTTTCTGTTTCATGCGGGTTACCTCATTTTTTATATTATTCTTTTCTCCTTATTAAACCCAAAACGGTCATTAGACCGCCAAACAAGGTATGGCTGTTGACAGTGTGCTTCTGTTGGCTCTTTCGTTGTCTTCCGTACTGCTGTCGGCATCTTGCTTCCTGCTTTTTCTCGATGCAGCCTCCTGCCCAGTGTGCGCAGGCTGTCGGTGTATGCCTCCATTTCCGCCGTCCGTTCCTGCTGCATGGCTATCAGGCTGTCGCTGAACTGGTGCAGTTCCTTGGCGGAGGGCAGTATCTGCACGGTCTTCTTGCCGCCAAAAGCCCCGGCGATGCCTTTCTTTTTCTGCGTCACGGTACGTACACGGGTGGCACGTTTCGCCACTTCGGGCAGATGGTTCACCAAAAGGCTGTCTGCCTTGTCCTGACGGGCGAAAGTTTCCATAAGGTGCAGCAGGTGGGCTTCTTTTTCCACCAAGAGGGCGCGGAGCGTGTCTATCTGTGCCGGGCGCACGAAATCCTTGCAGCGGGGCTTCATGGCTTGCAGCAGGCTG
>ULON01029933.1_pt1 | contig 22072 bp, 18 predicted proteins | sample 1952571 | NCBI WGS metagenome assembly ULON01 (sample SAMEA4835603, study PRJEB28245) | human gut metagenome | biome: gut microbiome; material: fecal sample | place: Denmark | collected 2008
GTGTGGTATTTTTTTATGACTTATTTTTTCTTTTTCTTGCTTTTCTCTTTTTCAAGTTCAGCTTTTTCTTTTTCGAGTTCTTTATTTGCGCGATTAGCTTTTTCTTTTAATTTGGTTCTCCAGCTCTTTTTACCTTCCGGTTTTTCAAGAGGTCCGCGTACACCGGTAACTTTTGTGATATAGATACCGCTCACGGTGGCTTTTACTTCTTTTTTGATCGGTATGTAATCAAATACAGCTTCATCGGCGATCAAAGACATTACTTTTGGTCCAACCTTTGCCTTTACGATTGGAAGTTTGGTACGGCGCATCATCTTCGGTGTCTGGTCGATCACAACCTGCGGAAGACCGGATTCGGTAATGCGCATTCGCTTCTTATCTATGATCAGCATGGATACGGTCTGTGCGGCAGCGGCAAGCTGTTCATCCTGTTCGGCTTTCTTTTTCTGTGCTTTCTTCCCGAGAAAATAAAGGACAACAAGTCCGATGATTAAGACGGCTAAGATAACCAGTAATACGATAGTAACTGGGCTCATAAATAATCCTCCATATATTTACTTTTTAGAACAAAACTCAAAAAATATTGTAGCATTGATTTTGGGAAAAAGCAAGGTGTGTGTATGTTATATCTGTTTTTATACACTGGATTTTTTGTGCAAAACTTACAAATATCATTGAAATATCGGCTTTTTAATGACATTATAAGAACAGTATGCTAAAATCCAGACAAAGCATGATATTCTGAAATCATCTACATGGTTATAGACCATTCTTTTATCATAGTGAAAAATGTATAAAAAGTTATACAGTCAACTTAAGAATTTCCAATGCTTTTATCATTCACACATATAAGCAGGGAGAATTCTTGAAAACCACGAATTGCTTCCGGATTAAACAAAGGAGGAGAAATGAATGGGGACGGTTGATATTGTAACAAAAGAGTATATGCGGGAGAATGCTATATTTGCAGATGCGTTTAATTATCTTATCTATGGTGGAAAAAAGGTGATCGATCCGGCAGGACTTACAGAGATTGACACTGCTACATCGGCAGTGGGTAAAAAAGATGCACTGCAAAAATACCGTGATGTTTTAAAAGCAGCAGTCATCAAACAGGATGAAAAGATGTCGTATGTTTTATTAGGGGTTGAGAATCAGACAGATGTCCATTATGCAATGCCGGTCAGAAACGCTATCTATGATGCCTTACAATATGGAAAACAAGTGTCAGATATAGCGGCAGGGCACCGACGGAGCCAAAAAGATTATTCAGGAAAAACCGGTGGAGAATATTTATCGGGATTTTTAAAGGAAGATCACATTAAACCAGTTATCACACTTGTGATTCATTTTGGGGCAGAGGAATGGGACGGACCGTTATCTTTACATGAAATGATGCCGATAAGGGATATGGAAATTTTAAGTTATGTGGAGAACTACAGGATACACCTGATCGATCCGGCAAAACTTACGGAAGAAGAACTGAACAAATTTTCAACAAGTATGAGAGAGGTTATGGGATATATCAAGTACTCTAATAATAAAGAAAAACTGCTGGATTTTTTGAGGACAGATACCCATAAAAGTATAGAAATGAATGCAGCCAGAGTTATAAAAACCATCACGAAGACACCAATTAAGATATCAGAGGAAAAGGAGGGGATAGAGATGTGTCAGGCGATTGAAGAATTAATTGCGGAGAGCGAAGCGCGTGGAGAAGTTCGTGGCAAAGCAGAGGGAATGATAGAAATGTGTCTCGAAATGAACATACCGAAAAAGAGTATTATAAAAAGATTGCAGGATAAATTAAACATATCTATGCAGCAGGCGGATGAGTATTTTAGAATGTATGGAAAAAAAAATGATTAAGAGATTATATATCTGAAAAACATAAAACGGGCAGGCAGGAGTTTTCGTATATGAACTCCCACCTGCCTGTTTTTCTTATCTTGCCAGAATATCAATGATCTCCGCAATATACATCGTGTGCATATCATGATCTGCATACCATTTTTGCGCAATCTCTGGCATCAGGAAGGAATCCTCAGTCAGTCGCGTTGCGGACATTTTCTCACACAGCAGGATCATATTTCCCTCATCGATGAACGGAATGCTGTGGCGGGAGGTAAGGGTTAAACCGGCTGCTGAGATCTTATCGTTTTCGTCGCGGCCGGAGTGGCTTCCACAGTAATTTAATGCATCACGGTATTTTTCAGATAAAAAGCTGAGAGAAAAGAATTCATTTTTGTCGATCAGTTCTTTGGTGTATCTGGAGTCGCGGACAAATACAAAGGCAACGTTTTTGCCCCATAAGACACCGACACCGCCCCAGCTTATGGTCATGGTGTTTGCTTTGTCTTTGGAACCTGCGGTGAGCAGCGCCCATTCTTTTCCAATTTTTGTAAATGGATCAAATTCCATCATATCTGCTGTCATAGGTTGAAATGTATGCATAACGTAATCTCCTTATATTTATACGAAATATTTATATGTTGGTTTTATTATAAAATTCCCTGGTTTAAATGACAAGAGAAAATTGCGGTTGTTTGCGGGGGCAGAGTGAGCCGTGTACGGAAAATTGACTTTTCATAAGTGTTGTACTATGATGGTTGCGAAAATTGTACAAAACAAAGGAGGAAAATCCTGCCCAATGTGTTGGGCATTGCTCCTGCAAGGGCACATGCTATGCAAAGGCGGCATAGCAGGCATTTTGCTCCGCAAAACAAAGGAGGAAAATCCTCTGCTCCTGCAAAGGCAGTCGCATTTTGCTCCGCAAAACAAGGAGGATTTATGAAAATCACAACGAAACAAATCACAACAACAGCAGTGTTACTGGCAATCTGTATCGTGAGCCAGTTCTTTAAAAACACAAGTGTGTACATCACAGGACCGATCATCAATGCATGTCTGATCATTGCGGCACTGGGTGCAGGAATGGCATGCGGAATTATTTTATCTGTGATCACACCGGTCACATCATTCCTGATTACAGGAAGCCCGATCATGTCAGCGATCCCGGCGATCATCCCATGCGTTATGATCGGAAATATCATTCTTGTAGTTGCAGTTAGTCTGATTGCAAAGAAAATCAAAGGCAATGCAGGTCTGATCGCAGGTATGGCAGCCGGCAGCATTGTAAAGGCATTATTTATGGGAGTCGTGATTGCACTGGTTCTGATTCCGTCCCTGCTTCCGGAAGCAATGGTTCCAAAGATGGCAGTGTTCCAGACAACATTTTCAGTGACACAGCTTATTACGGCGGCAATTGGAAGCGTGCTTGCATTTGTTATCTGGATTCCTTTAAAAAAGGTAATTGCAGAGCAGAACTAGTACATTTCAAAGGCAAAAATTACGGGATGATTTTATGACAGCATCATAACGCATGATTATAAAAAATAAATATTATTATGAATTTAAGTAATAGCGAATATAAGCCTTTGGAATAATCTTGACACTCAAAAAAGAAAGTATCATAATGGGGGTCAGAAAAAACGATATAGAGAGTCGGAGGCATATGTTATGGATATCAGATTTGAAAAAAGAGAACATTTAAAGGAAAAACCAGATCAGAAACATCTTGGATTTGGAAAATATATGACAGACTATATGTTTGTTATGGATTGGACAAAGGAAGAGGGCTGGAAAGATGCAAGAATCGTTCCGGAAGGACCAATCACCATGGATCCGGCATGTGTAACGTTACATTATGCACAGGAAACATTCGAGGGTATGAAAGCATACCGTACTGCAGAGGGTAAGATCCAGTTATTCCGTCCGGAGATGAACGCAAAGAGAATGATCAACTCTAACGCAAGACTCTGCATGCCGGAGTTCCCGGTTGATATGTTTGTTGAGGCGGTAAAAGCACTGGTAAAGGTAGAAGAGGACTGGGTTCCATCAGAGCCGGAGACATCTCTTTACATCCGTCCGTTTATGTTTGCAACAGAAGCTGCACTCGGCGTACATATGGCATCTGCTTATAAGTTTATGATTATCTGCTGCCCGGTTGGCGCTTATTATGCAGAGGGAATCAACCCGGTTAAGATCTTAGTTGAGGATGAACTGGTTCGTGCCGTAAAAGGTGGTACCGGATTTACAAAATGCGGTGGTAACTACGCAGGTTCTATTTTAGGACAGGTTAAAGCAGAGAAGATGGGATATTCCCAGGTACTCTGGTTAGATGGTGAACATCGGAAATATGTAGAGGAAGTTGGAACCATGAACATCATGTTCAAGATCGCAGGCGAGATCTACACAGCACCGATCGAGGGAACTGTTCTTCCGGGTGTCACAAGAGATTCCATGATCCATCTGTTAAGAGACTGGGGTTATAAAGTAAATGAGACCAGACTTTCCGTAGACGATCTGATGAAAGCCGGACATGATGGCACACTTGAGGAAGTATTCGGAACAGGTACTGCAGCAGTCATCTCCCCTGTCGGAGAACTCCGCTACAAAGATGATGTTGTAACGATCAACGATTTCAAGATCGGTGAGCTGACACAGAAATTATATGATACCTTAACCGGAATCCAGTGGGGCAGACTGCCGGATAAATATGGCTGGACAGTAGAGGTAAAATAAGTAGTTGCGTCAGGGTTTCCGATGAAAAAACAGATTGCACGCACTACGGGCAGACTGATTGTTATGAAAAACACCATGGACATGCAAAATCGCATGTTCGTGGTGTTTTTGGTTATACTAAAAATAAGTGACAGGTCAGGTGTCCTGTGTTAATATGGAACAGAAAGAACGGAATGTAACACGCCAGACCGGCGTCGTTCTGAAAATGGAGGACGACTATGAGTAAAACATTAGAACAATTCGAGCAGTATCTCGATAAAATGAAAAAATATGAACATATCAATACGCTTCTTTACTGGGACATGAGAACCTGTGCACCAAAACTGGGGCAGGCAGGACATATCGATGCACTGACTTATTTTTCAACCGAGAGCTTTGCGATGTCGACTTCGGATGAACTTTACGGCATGTTAGAGACCTTAAAGACACCGGAAGAATTTGCACAGCTGTCAGATACCATGAAATTTATCGTGACACGCATGCAGCGCGATATGGAAAAAGACAGACGGATTCCAAAAGACCGTTATGAAGTGATGGTCCGTGAGCAGGCAGAATCCGGAAATGCATGGGAAGATGCAAAAAATGCATCTGACTTTTCCATTTTTGCACCGCATCTGGAGAAAATGATTGCACTTACCAAAGAAATGGCAGGTTACACAGATCCGGGCAAAGAAGTTTATGATGTATTGTTAGATAAATATGAAGAGGGAATGGATTCTGCAACGATTGACCGTCTGTTTGGTGAACTAAAGGAAGCGCTGATTCCGCTTGTGAAAAAAATACTTGCCGCAAAACAGCCGGATGATACAAAATTCCATGCTTATTTTGATCCGGATGATCAGAGAAAAGTGCAGGATCTTTTGCTTTCCTACATCGGATTTTCCAAAGATGCCGGTGCAGTAGGAGAGACAGAGCATCCTTTTACACTGAATTTTTCTTCCAAGGATGTCCGGGTGACAAATCATTATTATGAACATGATCCGATTTCTGCCATGTTTTCGGCTATCCATGAGGGTGGTCATGCGATTTTTGAACAGAATGTCAATCCGGAATATGACAACACGGCTGCAGGAAGCTGCCGTTATATGGGCGTGCATGAGAGCCAATCCCGTTTTTATGAGAATATTTTAGGGCGCAATAAGAATTTCTGGATTCCTGTCTATGAGAAAGTGCAGGAGCTGATGCCGCAGATGAAGGACATTTCGCTGGATGAGTTTTACCGTGAGATCAATCATGTCAGAAACAGCCTGATCCGTACCGAGGCAGATGAGGTGACCTATTGCTTCCATATTATATTGCGTTATGAAATGGAGAAGGCAATCTTTCGTGACAATGTACCGGTTGCGAAACTTCCGGAACTCTGGAATCAGAAAATGAAGGAATATTTAGATATCACTCCGGCAAATGATGCGGAGGGAATCTTACAGGATATGCACTGGTCAGATGGTTCCTTCGGCTATTTTCCAAGCTATCTGTTAGGAAGTATCTATGACGGCATGTACTTAGAGGAGCTTGAAAAAGAGTTAGGGCCGGTAGATGAGATCTTAAAAGAGGGCAGAATCAAAGAAATCACAAAGTGGCTGAATGAAAAGATCCACTGGTATGGCAGCACACGCACACCAAAAGAAGTGATTGCAAATGTGTGTGGAAAAGAAGTATCAGCAGAGCCATTGGTGCGTTATTTTGAAAAAAAATATGCCAGCGTTTACGATTTAAAATAAATGAAGCAGAATCGTGTGAAAAATGAGAATTTTTACACGCAGGAATGGGGACTTATATGAAAAAACAGGGAATTATTTTTGATATGGATGGCACACTTTGGGATTCAGCCGCCAATGTGGCAGAATCCTGGAATGAAGCGATCCGTCAGGATGGAAGGTTAAATAAGGCACTCACAGAAACCGATATCAAGGGTGTTATGGGAAAGACCATGGATGTGATCGCAAAACTGTTATTCCCGGAAATTTCTGAGAAAGAGCAGGAGACACTTTTAGCGGAGTGCTGCAGGATCGAGAACGATTATTTAAGAGAACATGGCGGAGTGCTTTATCCGGATCTTGAGGATACATTCAAAGAATTAAAAAAGACATATGAACTTTACATTGTAAGCAACTGCCAGAAAGGTTACATTGAGGCATTTTTAGATCATTATCATTTCTGGGATTATTTTTCCGATATCGAATGTTACGGAAATAATCTTTTACAGAAAGGTGATAATATCAGACTTCTGGCAGACCGGAATCATTTAGACGAAGCGGTCTATGTGGGTGATATCCAGGGAGATTATGATGCCAGCAGAAAAGCTGGCGTTGGATTTATTCATGCCGCATACGGTTTTGGAATCGTACCGGAAGCACAGTATAAAATACAGTCATTTTCAGAACTTGTGACAAAACGGGTGGCAGAAACATATTTTAGAGGATTAATATGACAAAATTACAAGAACTACTAAAACAGATCAACCGAAAACATGTGTATATCCAGACGCATAATTTCCCTGACCCGGATGCCATTGCGAGTGCGCTTGGGATCCAGGAGCTGTTAAAGCACAATGGAATTTCTTCCACGATCTGTTATAAAGGAAAAATAGACCGTTACAGTACCGACAAGCTGCGTGAACTGATGGAGATCGAACTTTTGAATGTGGAGGATCTTAGTACCATTTTGACAGATGAGGATGAAGTGATCCTTGTGGATGCACAAAAGGGTAATTCAAACATCGTTGACATTACGGGGGACGAGATCATCTGCATCGATCATCATCCGGAAAATGAAAAGTTTCCATACCGGTTTAAAGACATCCGGCCGGAAGTGGGAGCATGTGCGACGATCGTTGCACAGTATTTCTTTGAAAATAATATCCCGATGGATAGAAGAATCGCCACGACTCTGACATACGGTGTACGGATCGATACCAATAATCTGAGCCGTGGAGTGTCAAAACTCGATATTGAGATGCTCTACCGGATGTTTGATGAATGTGATTATGAGGTCATCCATATGTTAGAAAACAGTAATCTGTGTTTTGATGATCTGATGGCATATTCGAGTGCGATTTCAAGTATTGAAGTATATGATGACATCAGTTTCTGCAATACTGGTAAGGATTGTCCGGTCATTGCAAATATATCCGATTTCATGCTTGCTTTAAAAGAAGTGTCATTTTCCGTCGTGTATTCGAGAAAGTCAGACGGAATCAAACTTTCCGTGCGCAGTGAAAAGAGTATGCTCGATGCAGGAAAGATTGTGGCGGAGGCACTGAAAGGAATTGGCAATGGCGGCGGCCACGCATCGATGGCTGGAGGATTTGTACCGTGTACGGGCAGCGACATGGATGTAAAACTGTTAGAGGCACAGATGAAGGAGCGGTTTTTAAACGTGATCGCAGATGTGAAAAAACGTGCTCTGTGAAAAGCATGAAGCCCTCTTGACATTCTCACTTTCCGAGTCTATACTAAAGACTAGATTTTTGGTAAAAGGCAATGACGAAGACAGTAGTTCATCAGGAAAAGCAACAGAGAGCCGGAGCAGGTGGAAACCGGTGCGAGTATCTGCTGAATGAAAATCACTTCCAAGCCGCAGTCTGAAATGGTCAAGGCAGATCACGACTGGGATTTTCCGTGACAGAGTAAGCGCTGACGCATTTCCTGCGTTACAGGGAACGTGTATCCGGAGTTTATTAGTTCCGTGTACATTTGTATATCAGGTGGTATCACGAAGTAATTAAGCCCTCGTCCTATATACAGGACGAGGGTTTTTTTAATTCATAGGAAATTACGTCCTATGAATTAAAAAGCCCTCCGGGCGGGATGCGCACTTCGCGGAGAAGAAGTTTGCTGTAAACAGCACCGCTCGGGCGCGAAAGAGTCGCGAGCGACTCTTTATTAAATCAATGGAGGTTAACAATGTATAAGAAAGTTGATGCGAATCTGAATTTCGTAGACAGAGAAAAACAGATCGAGAAGTTCTGGAATGACAATGACATCTTTAAGAAGAGCATGGAACACCGCAAGGAAGGAGAGACCTACACCTTTTATGACGGCCCGCCAACTGCAAACGGCAAGCCGCACATCGGACATGTGGAGACCCGTACGATCAAAGATATGATTCCGAGATACCAGACCATGAAAGGAAAATTCGTTCCGCGTAAAGCCGGCTGGGATACACATGGACTCCCGGTAGAACTTGAGGTTGAGAAACTTCTTGGCTTAAACGGAAAAGAGCAGATCGAAGAATACGGTATGGAGCCTTTCATCAAAAAATGTAAGGAATCCGTATGGAAATACAAAGGAATGTGGGAAGATTTCTCAAAGACCGTTGGTTTCTGGGCTGATATGGACAATCCATATGTTACTTACGATGACAATTTTATTGAGTCCGAGTGGTGGGCATTAAAAGAAATCTGGAATAAAAACCTTTTATACAAAGGATTCAAAATCGTTCCTTACTGCCCACGCTGCGGTACCCCGTTATCTTCTCAGGAGGTTGCGCAGGGTTATAAGACGGTCAAAGAGCGCTCTGCAGTTGCACGTTTTAAAGTAATTGGAGAGGATGCATATTTCCTTGCATGGACTACAACTCCTTGGACACTGCCGTCTAACGTCGCACTCTGTGTGAACCCGGAAGAGACTTACTGCAAAGTAAAAGCGGTTGACGGATATACCTATTATATGGCAGAGGCACTGCTTGACACGGTACTTGGCAAACTGCTTGACAAGGATGCACCAGAGGGAACAAAGGCATACGAAGTATTAGAGACTTATAAAGGAAGCGATTTAGAGTACAAAGAGTATGAGCCGTTATTTGACTGTGCAAAAGAGATTATTGAAAAACAGCACAAAAAAGCGCATTACATTGTATGTGACACCTATGTAACCATGACAGACGGTACCGGTATCGTTCATATCGCACCTGCATTCGGTGAAGATGATGCCGCTGTCGGAAGAAAATATGACCTTCCATTCGTACAGCTTGTAGACGGAAAAGGTGAGCTGACCAAAGAGACACCATATGCCGGTGTTTTTGTAAAGAAAGCAGATCCTATGGTATTAAAAGATCTCGATGAAAAGGGACTGTTATTCGATGCTCCGAAGTTCGAGCATGAATATCCGCACTGCTGGAGATGTGACACACCGCTCATCTACTACGCAAGAGAATCCTGGTTTATCAAAATGACTGCAGTCAAAGATGACCTGATCCGCAACAACAATACTGTAAACTGGATCCCGGATTCTATCGGAAAAGGACGTTTCGGTGACTGGCTTGAGAATATCCAGGACTGGGGTATCTCCCGTAACCGTTACTGGGGAACACCACTTCCGGTATGGGAGTGTGAATGTGGACATCAGGAGTGCATCGGAAGCCGTGCAGAACTTGCAGAGAGAAGCGGAAATCCGGAGGATGCAAAGGTAGAACTTCATCGTCCGTATATTGATGCAGTTACCTTCAAATGCCCGGACTGTGGCAAAGAAATGCACCGTGTACCGGAGGTTATTGACTGCTGGTTCGATTCCGGAGCAATGCCATTCGCACAGCACCATTATCCGTTTGAGAATAAAGACGTCTTTGAGAAACAGTTCCCGGCGAAGTTTATCTCCGAGGCAGTTGACCAGACAAGAGGATGGTTCTACTCTCTGATGGCAGAGTCCACCCTGTTATTTAATAAAGCTCCGTATGAGAACGTCATTGTTCTTGGACATGTACAGGATGAGAACGGACAGAAGATGAGTAAGTCCAAAGGAAATGCGGTTGATCCGTTTGATGCATTAGAGACTTACGGCGCAGATGCGATCCGCTGGTATTTCTATACAAGCAGTGCACCATGGATCCCGAAGCGTTTCAGTGGCAAGCTGGTACAGGAAGGACAGCGTAAATTCATGGGTACCCTGTGGAATACTTATGCATTCTTCGTGCTGTATGCAAACATCGACCAGTTTGATGCAACAAAATATACCTTAGATTATGAAAAATTATCCGTTATGGATAAGTGGCTGCTGTCAAAATTGAATTCCGCAATCAAGGGAACGGATGAGAACCTTGCAAATTACCGCATTCCGGAAGCTGCAAAGGTACTTGATGAGTTCGTGGATGACATGAGTAACTGGTATGTCAGAAGAAGCCGTGACCGTTTCTGGGCAAAAGGCATGGAGCAGGATAAGATCAACGCATATATGACACTTTATACTGCATTAGTTGAGATCTGCAAGGCTGCTGCACCGATGATTCCGTTCATGACAGAGGAGATCTATCAGAACCTGGTACGTTCCATCAATACAGAGGCACCGGAGAGCATCCATCTGTGCGACTTCCCGGCTGTCAATGATGCATGGATCGACAAAGATTTAGAGAAAAATATGGATGAGGTCTTAAAGATCGTTGTTATGGGTCGTGCGTGCCGTAACTCAGCGAATATCAAGAACCGCCAGCCAATCGGAAATATGTATGTCAAAGCACCGAATGTACTGCCAGAATATTTTGTGGAGATCATCGAGGATGAGTTAAATGTGAAGAAAGTAAACTTCACAGAGGATGTCAGTGCATATACAAGTTATACGTTCAAACCACAGCTTCGTACTGTCGGACCGAAATATGGCAAGTTCTTAGGACAGATCCAGAAAGCACTTGCAGAGTTAGACGGAAACAAGGCAATGGCTGAATTAAAGGCAGACGGTGTACTTACACTTCCGTCAGTTAGTGATGATGTAAAATTATCTGAGGAAGATCTTTTAATCACCATGACACAGATGGAAGGTTATGTGACAGAGGGCGATAATACTGTGACTGTCGTACTTGATACAAACCTGACGCCGGAACTGGTAGAGGAAGGATTTGTCCGCGAGATCATCAGTAAGATTCAGACCATGCGTAAGGAAGCAGGATTTGAGGTTATGGATAAAATCTCCATTTACTATCATGCAGATGAAAAAGTAGCCGACATCTTTAATAAGTACGAAAATGACATCATGGGTGATGTTTTAGGTACTGAGGTTGTAGCAGAAGCTGATTCTTTTGACTCCGGAGAAAACGGAATCTACTGCAAAGAATGGAACATCAATGGGGAAAAAGTATTGCTCGGAGTCAAAAAAGGAGAAAACTAGATGAAGGAAAATGTTTTCAACAAAGAAGCGTTTATTGAGGATGTAAAAGAAAATGTAAAGAATCTTTACCGCAAAACGTTAGATGAGGCGTCACAGCAGGAGATTTTTCAGGCAGTTTCCTACACGGTAAAAGATGTCATTATTGATGACTGGCTTGCCACACAGAAAGCGTTTGACAAACAGGATCCCAAGATGGTTTACTACATGTCCATGGAGTTTTTAATGGGTCGTGCGCTTGGCAACAACATGATCAATTTAAAAATGTACAAAGAGGTCAAAGAGGCACTCGAGGAGATCGGTCTGAACTTAGATGAGATCGAGGATCAGGAGCCGGATCCGGCACTTGGAAATGGCGGACTCGGACGTCTTGCAGCCTGCTTTATGGAGTCACTGGCAACACTTGGATACGCAGCTTACGGCTGCGGTATCCGTTACCGTTACGGAATGTTCAAACAGAAGATCAAAGACGGTTTTCAGGTGGAAGTGCTGGATAACTGGTTAAAGAATGGATATCCGTTTGAACTTCGCCGTCCGGAGTATTCCTATGAAGTTAAATTCGGCGGTTATGTCCGTGCAGAAGTGACAGAAGAGGGAAAAACACGTTTTATACAGGAAAATTACCAGTCTGTTTTAGCGGTACCGTATGATATGCCGATCGTAGGTTATGGCAATCATGTGGTAGATACCTTAATGATCTGGGATGCAGAGCCGATGGAGTGCTTTGAGTTAGATTCCTTTGACAAGGGAGATTACCACAAGGCAGTAGAGCAGGAAAATCTTGCCCGCAACTTAGTGGAAGTACTTTATCCGAATGATAATCATATCGCAGGAAAAGAGCTTCGTTTAAAACAGCAGTATTTCTTTGTATCTGCAAGTGTACAGCGTGCATTAGCACGTTACAAAAAACATCATGATGATATCCACAAGCTGCCGGAGAAAGTGACATTCCAGTTAAATGATACACATCCGACTGTTGCAGTGGCAGAACTTATGCGTATTTTACTTGACGAAGAAGGATTAAGCTGGGATGAGGCATGGGAGATCACAACAAAGACCTGTGCATACACCAACCACACGATCATGGCTGAGGCACTTGAAAAATGGCCGATCGAGATATTCTCAAGGCTGCTTCCGCGTATCTATCAGATTGTTGAGGAGATCAACCGCAGATTTATTTTACAGATCCAGGCAGAGTTCCCTGGAGATAATGGCAAGGTTGCCCGTATGGCAATCGTTTATGATGGTCAGGTAAAGATGGCACATCTTGCGATCGCAGCAGGATATTCTGTAAACGGTGTGGCAAAACTCCACACAGAGATTTTAAAGAATGAGCAGCTTCATGATTTTTATGAGTTATTCCCGCAGAAGTTCAACAACAAGACGAACGGAATCACGCAGCGTAGATTCTTAATGCATGGTGATCCATTGCTTGCAGACTGGGTAAGTGAGCATATCGGAAATGACTGGATCACAAATCTTGCCCATATTGAAAAGCTGGCGATTTATGCAACTGATAAGAAAGCACAGCAGGAGTTCATGAATATCAAATATCAGAACAAACTGCGTCTTGCAAAATACATCAAAGAGCACAACGGCATCGAAGTAGATCCGCGTTCCATCTTTGATGTGCAGGTAAAACGTCTGCATGAATACAAACGTCAGTTGCTGAATATTTTACATGTCATGTATCTGTATAATGAATTAAAAGAGCACCCGGATATGGATTTCTATCCGAGAACCTTTATTTTTGGTGCAAAGGCAGCAGCAGGCTACAAGAACGCAAAACTTACGATCAAACTGATCAACAATGTGGCGGACGTTATCAACAATGACAGAAGCATTAACGGCAAGATCAAAGTCGTATTTATTGAAGATTACCGCGTATCGATCGCAGAGTGGATCTTTGCGGCAGCAGATGTCAGCGAGCAGATCTCCACAGCTAGTAAAGAGGCATCCGGAACCGGTAACATGAAATTCATGTTAAACGGTGCACTGACACTCGGAACGATGGATGGTGCCAATGTTGAGATCGTCGAGGAAGTCGGTAAAGAAAATGCATTTATTTTCGGTATGAGTTCCGATGAAGTCATTGCGCATGAGAGAAACCGTGATTATGATCCAATGCAGATCTTTAATACGGATCAGGATATCCGCAAGGTATTGATGCAGCTGATCAACGGATTCTATTCACCGAACGATCCTGAGCTGTTCCGTGACCTTTACAACTCACTGCTCAATACACAGTTTGCAGATACCTATTTCATCTTAAAAGATTTCCATTCCTATGCAGATGCACAGAAACGCGTCATGGAAGCATACAAAGATGAGGAAGGCTGGGCAAAGAGTGCAATCTTAAATATCGCACATGCCGGTAAATTCTCATCTGACCGTACGATCCAGGAATATGTAGATGATATCTGGCACTTAGACAAAATTACCGTAGAGGTATAAGAAAATCGTATAAGATAGCAGACTGCCTGTTTTAGCAGGCAGGTCTGTGCACAGAAAAAGAAACCCGGCTTTGGGGTCATGAACCTTAAAGCCGGGTTTTTACATAATAATGTTTTTTTAATATCTTAGTTTAAAATCTTAATACTTCCTAAAAGTGGAAGCTCTTTTTCTTCATCTTTGCAGGCATATACTAATCCCATGATCCAGAAAATAAAGAATACAATGGAGAGAATGCCGCTGACAGCCCATCCACAGATCGGAATGCGCGAAATAATAATGCTGTTGATCAGTGATGCAAGGTATAACACCAGTGACTGGTTTAAATGAAATTTTGCACCCTCTTTGTCACCGGCGCAGAATGCAATCAGCCAGCCGATAAGCGTGATGTAGGAAACGATTCCTGTTGTTTTCTTGTCCATAAGTAAACCTCCTCGAAAATTTAATAACATTTGTATTCTAACACTCCTGTCAGCAAAATGCAAAAAATATAGAGAAAAAAAGAAAATTTTGCAGAAATTAAGGAAAATGTAAAGTAAATCTTTTGAAAATCTTTATTTTTTTCTGCGGGCGTTCTTTGCATTCGGAAGGTATGATAATACTCAAAGGAGGGTAAGAGCAGGAAGATATCAGTTGTGCCGGGAATAATACAGGATTTGTTTCATTTTGATAAGGTAAATGATATACTGATAGGAAGTGTGGCAAAAAGGAATATCTGCGGCACAGAAAGAAAAGGGGAGAAGTGTGAAAATCTTTCACACAGACAAAAATAATGGAACAGTACAATATTTTAATCGTAGAAGATGACAAAGAGATCCGTGATGGAATCGAGATATTTTTAAAAAGCCAGAATTATAACGTTTATAAGGCGGCAGATGGTATAGAAGGTTTAGAGATTATTGAGAGTAAGGAGATACATCTTGCGATCGTTGATATCATGATGCCGCGTATGGATGGGGTAACAATGACATTAAAACTCAGGGAACATCATGATTTTCCTGTAATTATGCTTTCGGCGAAATCAGAGGAGACAGATAAAGTGATCGGGCTGAACATCGGAGCGGACGATTATGTGACAAAACCATTTACGCCGTTAGAATTGATGGCGCGCGTCAATTCCCAGATCCGGCGTTATACAAAGTTTAACAACAAAAGTCAGGAGAAAAAGGAAAATGACAGGGTACATATCATTGGCGGAATTGAGCTGAATGAAGATACGGTAGAAGTATTTGTGGATGGAAAACCGGTAAAAATGACACCGATTGAGTTTAAAATCTTAGCACTTCTGATGAAAAATCCGGGAAGAGTTTATTCGGCGGACGAGATTTACGAGCGTGTCTGGAATGAAAAAGCGATCAATACGGATACGATTATGGTGCATGTGAGAAATATCAGGGATAAGATCGAGATCAATCCGAGAGAACCAAAATATTTAAAGGTGGTGTGGGGCGTTGGATATAAAATGGAAAAACAGCCGTAAGGCGGGGATTGTGATAACAGCAGGGGTTCTTCTTGTTTTAGCAGTTATCAATTTTTTATGCTATCCGGGAATCAATCGCAGAAGCGAAGACTGGATGCAAAAGACAGAAGCAGCAAAAACAGGTGCAGACAGTGATACGCAGATTCGGACACAGTTTCTGAAAAATCTGTATGAGGGATTTTATCTGCTCGATCTGGAATATCAGAATCAGAAGAGTGAGACGGAGATGTCAGCAACAGATCTTTATATCGCATCTTATGCAAAAGCGGATGAAACCGACAGGTGGGAGTCACAGGAACAATTAGAGCAGGTAACCAATGATGAAGTATTGTCGGTGATGGATGAATGGAGCAGTCAGTTTGAAAAAATCCGTTCCCAGATTGATTACTGCGTCATGGAATCCGAAGATGGAAGTAAACTGAAAAATACAACACAGAATTTAGAGAGTGTACTCGGTGGAGAGGAAAAGAATGTCAGTGAACAACTGGCACAATATTACAGCGAATTGTTTGCGGTAAAATTTAATGAAGTCGGGGCGATGGAAGTAATTCCTCTGCTGTCAGACAGGGAAAATAGCGGCGATCTTTTAGTAAAATCCTTAGGGGCACAGGAACGCAGTGAACTGTTAAAAACTAATCTGGAAGAGTATTTTAATCCAACAGACATGCCCGTGCTCAAAGGACCGGAAAATATAGAGTTTGTGATCGGTATTTCCAAAGAGAAAGCATCTGAAAATATTCTTTATGATTCTGGCAGTGATGAGGAAGAAGATTATTTTGAAAAGCTGTCCGCCTATAAAATTAATGGGGCACTTCCATTGTATGGCGCATCTGTTGTAGCGGTGATCGCATTTATGTTTTTTATGACAGGGAAAAAAGCCGGAGGCAATATCTTAAATGATGGAAAGGTACATGCTTACGCGGCAGAACTTGGAGTCACAGGTGTGATCTGCGGACTGTGTCTGCAGAATTACTTTATGGAACTTATCTGGTCATATGGATTTGATTCATTTTCGGATGCGGCAGATGAACTGATGGGTGGACAGGTTTATGATGTTGTGATCAGCGTACTTACTGCAGTTGGAACTTTGTGGCTGATCTATGCAATGTGGTTTGCAGCCGCATATCTGCTGAGACCGGTATTTTCAGTCGGACTATGGGAATATGTTAAAAGATACAGTCTGGTCTATCAGATCTTCCCATGGATAAAAAAACAGTTTAAAAAGACAGGCAACCGGATCAGACAGTGGTGGAACACACTCTCCGGGGAGATCACACACATTGATTTCAGTGAGGAAACGACAAAACTGATCTTAAAAGTTGTCGTTATAAACTTTGCAGTGCTTGCAGCCTGTTCCTTGTTCTGGTTCTTTGGGATCGGTGCATTAGTTGTCTATTCGATCGTCCTGTTTTTTATTATAAAGAAACATTATGAGCAGATCAATAAAGATTATCATGCGATGTTAGATGCCATGCAGACGATCGCAGAAGGTAATCTTGATCAGGAGATTCAGGGGGATTTTGGCATATTTAATCCGTTCCGGGACGAACTTGCGCAGATCCAGACCGGTATGAAAAAAGCAGTGGAGGAAGAGGTAAAGAGCCAGCGTATGAAAACAGAACTGATCACAAATGTTTCACATGACTTAAAAACACCGCTCACTGCCATCACGACATACATTGAACTGCTGAAAAAAGAAGACATCACGGAGGAAGAAAGGCGTTCTTACATTGATACTTTAGAGCGTAAATCACTGCGCCTTAAGGTGCTGATCGAAGATCTTTTTGAAGTCAGCAAGGCAAACAGCAATAATATCGTACTTAATAAGATGGAACTTGACGTTGTAAACCTGATCAAACAGGTCAGCATTGAACATGTGGATAAGATGAAAGAGCGGGGACTCGAACTTAAGTGGAATGTGCCGGAAGAAAAAGTACTGTTAATGCTTGATAACCAGAAAACCTACCGCATTTTTGAAAATCTCTTTGTCAATGTGGTCAAATATGCAATGCAGGGCAGCAGGGTTTATTTAGAGGTGCGAAAGAAAGCATCCCTTGTAGAGATCATCTTAAAAAATATGTCTGCTGAGGAAATACATATCAGCGGTGATGAGATCACGGAACGATTTGTGCGTGGCGACAGTTCAAGAAACACAGAAGGTTCCGGACTTGGTCTTGCGATCGCAAAAAGTTTTACCGAAGCCCAGGGCGGCGAATTCCACGTCGAGGTCGACGGGGACCTGTTCAAAGTTGTCATTTTGTTTTAGGGACGGGTGTGTTATAATACCGTTTAGAAAACGTAGATCTCTGCAAAACTCAACAAAATGTGGAGCTATTGCGAGAGACTGACAAATGAATAAGAAGGTGCTGGGGAGCCGCCGGTACTTAGTGACCGTATTTTGGTCACTTAGTATCCGTTGCGAGCGACACGCAGCGGAAGCGTGCCTTCGTTTCATGTGTCAGTCTCTCGCAATTTCAGAAAATGTGGATGAGTTTTGCAGGTATTAGAATTAACAAATGGGAGGATAACAAAATGGAAACAATGGACGACTACAAAGACGAACTGGAAGCCTCTTTCCGCAGGATCAACGAGGGAGACATCATTTCCGGTACAGTCATTGATGTAAATGAAGAGGAAGTGACTCTGGATTTAAAATATTATGCGCAGGGAATCATCAAAGTTGCTGATCTGAGCAATGATCCTGATTTTAATGTCATGGAACAGGTACACAAGGGAGATGTGATCGAGGCAACTGTGGTACAGACGGACGATGGTGCCGGAAATATCGTACTTTCCAAAAAAGAAGCGAACGATATACTCGCATGGGATAAATTAAAACAGATGATGGAAGATGAGACAACAGTCAAAGTCCGCATCAAAGAGAGCGTACCGAGCGGCGTTGTCACCTATCTGGAAGGCATCCGTGCATTTATCCCGGCATCCCAGATCACACTTGACTATGTGGAAGATACGGATGCATGGATTGGAAAAGAGATCGAAGTGCGTGTGATCACTGTGGATCCGGAAAAAGAAAAACTGGTTTTATCCGGCAAAGCGGTGGCAAGAGAAGCAGAAGCTGAGGAGCGCAATCATAAAATCTCCATGATCGTACCGGGAACTGTACTCGAAGGAACTGTCGAGACACTGATGCCATACGGCGCATTTATCAACCTTGGAAACGGACTGAGCGGTCTGGTACACATCTCACAGATCTGTGAGCGCCGCATCAAAAAGCCATCCGAAGTATTAAAAGAAGGACAGAAAGTCAAAGCAAAAGTCCTTAACACAAATGACAACAAGATCAGCCTCAGCATGAAAGCATTAGAGGAAGAAATGGTCGATACCGCAGGTGTTGCTGAGGAAGAACTGGAAAAATACACTGACACAGAATCAACAGGCACCAGCCTTGGTTCTTTACTGGCAGGATTTCACTTTGATGCATAAGCAGTGGCAAATAAGTACATTGAAAACTATGTAAAAACGTCAGAAGCAGCTTATGAAAAACAGAAAGAAATAAAGCAACCGAAAACAGCAGAAAATAACATCAACCGGCAGGAGATAGCAGGAAAAAAGCCTGATTCTTCTACCGGTTTTTCATGCTCGATAATAGCATACTCACAGAGCATGTATTTATGCTTACCAAAACAGAGGCTGGAATCAACACATACATTGTTGACAAGGAAACAAACATGCGTTATATTAAAACAGAAGTAATTGTTGACGAGGAAACAATATTTCCGCAAAGTAAGGGGTGGATGTATGAAAGAGCAGGAACTTCTGTTAAAAGAGCTTGCGCTGATGTTAGAGCGGCAGGACATGCTCTCAAAGCTGACCGAAGGGAAATGTCTCGATGAATATGGATATTCTGAGACACACTGTATCGATTATATCGGAAGGTTAGAACTGCCGAATGTCACAAAGATCGCAGAACATATGGGGATGACAAGAGGCGCGATCAGCAAAATGACAAAGAAACTGTTAACGAAAGGGCTGATTGAAAAGTACACTTTGGAGTCGAATAAAAAAGAAGTTTACTTTAAACTGACAGATCTTGGCAAAACATTATTTGAGGAACATGCAAAGCGTCATAAACGCTGGGAGAAAAGAGATATGGAGTTTTTGTCCCATTATTCGACAGAAGATGTAAAGACAGTGTACCGGTTTATGAAAGAATTTAATCATTATTTAGAGGGACAGATCGAAGAATTGTCGTAGACAGTAGAATGCACGCTCTGCGAATATTCTATTGTCATGAAAAAATCCTCCATGGGCATATGCCACAGAGGATATATAAGTTTAAGATTGACTATCTGTATCAACACTGGTATCAGCAGCATCTGTATCAGCAGCATCTGTATCAGCGCTGTCTGCGATATCTGTGTCCGGTTCTGTGAAAGGGATCACATCCACGGAAAAATCTTTTGTGATATCTTCAACCGCTTCGGAATTCTTAGAAAAAGCGGCAGCAATGCGGTCTGATGAATCATCAGAAGTATTTTCTGCAGTATAGGAAGAGGTATCCGTGTTCTGTGCCATAGAAGCAGTAGCGGTTGATGACTGGGAAGATATCATATTTTTCAATTTTAAAATGGTGGTTAAGATATCTAATGCATCTTTGCTGATATTTTTGGATGAGAAGAAATCAGCAAGCATCTGATTTGCCTCATCTCTCGCACTTCCGGTCAGATTGAAAATAGAAGAAAGCTGATCTGAAACAGAAGATACGGTATTTGAAACAGCAGAACCAAATTCTTCCATATAAGAGAGTACTTTTTTGACGTAATTTTGTGTCTCGGTAAAAGGCGGGATGCCGCCGTATTTGTCCACATTCGCGCTGCCGGCATTGTAAGCGGCGAGCGCAAGGGAGATATTTCCCTGATAATTGGATAATAACTGGCTGATATATTTTGCACCGCCCATGATGTTCTCTCTTGCATCATAGGAATTGGAAACACCAAGAGCAGCAGCGGTAGATGGCATTAACTGCATGATCCCGACAGCGCCTGCATTGCTCACGGCAGAGGGATTGAAGCCGGATTCTGCTTTGGCGATCGATTTTAATATAATAGAAGAAACACCATAGGAATTGGCGGCCTCTTCAAAAATAGAGTCAAGTTCGCCTGAAGTATAGGAATTTGCAGAGGATGCAGTTGTCTGGGCTGCGGATATCCCTGATGTATCTGCGCCTGTGGTACCGGTCTGTGAGGTATTCTGGCTGTTTTCCAAAGCTTTTGTACTGTCAGCTAACGCAGCCGCAAAATCATCCGTATTAGACTGTTTTGCAGCTTCGGCACGCTTTGCAGCCTGTTCATTGATGCGGCTGACTAATGCGTGATCCATATAATTTAAAACGGTAATACTCATTCATAACTCCTTTTCGTGTAAAACGCGACTAAAAAAAGTATAGCACATGTTTTTGCAATAGTGAAGTTTTTGTTGAAAATTGTCTTGATGTATCACAAAAATTGTTGTAGAGTACATAGTGCGACAAGCTAAAGTGATAAAGTAACAGGGATAGAAAAAAGAAATGGATTGTGAAATAGAAAAAAACAAAGTAAGTAAAAAAGCTTCCTATGGAAAAGCGTTTAAAGCTGCATTTCCATATACAATACCGGTCATGACGGGATATCTGTTTATCGGTATGGCTTTTGGAGTGATGATTCAGGAAAAAGGGTATAATTTTCTGTGGGCAATACTGATGAGCGTCCTGTGTTATGCAGGGAGTGGACAGTATCTCGCCGTGAATTTTTTTGCGCCGGGCGTGAGTCTTTTACAGGTAATTTTCATGGAGTTTATGTTAAATATCCGGCATATTTTTTATGGTCTGTCGTTATTAGAGCGTTTTGCAAAGATGGGGAAGAAGCGTCTGTATATGATCTTTTCCCTGACAGATGAAACATATTCCTTATTTTTTGTCACGAAGGTGCCAAAGGATGTGGAAGAAGGACAGTTTTTATTTGCAATCGCATTGTTAGACCAGCTTTACTGGATCGCAGGTTCGGCGATCGGAGCACTGCTTGGTTCGGTGCTTCCAATCGACACAACAGGCATTGATTTTGCGATGACGGCTTTGTTTGTTGTGATCATGGTGGAACAGTGGATGGAGTCAAAAAACCGTCCGAGCGTACTGATCGGACTTGGATGCGGACTGGTTTGTCTTCTGATCTTTGGCGCAGACAATTTTATTCTGCCGACCATGATCTGTATTATGCTGATCCTGCTTCCGTGCAGTAAGTTTTTGAATAAAGAATCAGACCAGAAAAAGGAGGTAGAGCATCATGCCGGTTAGTGTGGCGCGTTCACTTGTTATCATTGCAGCAGTTGCGGGAACGATCTTTTTTACAAGGCTCTGCCCGTTTTTATTCTTTCCGCCGGGAAAACCGATCCCGCCGGTGATACAGTATCTTGGAAAAGTATTGCCGCCGGCAGTCATCGGAATGTTGGTGATTTATTGTTTAAAGGC